>Ga0180433_10001118_pt1 | contig 45520 bp, 33 predicted proteins | sample SS_ome_8_FD_132980 | JGI IMG/M metagenome (GOLD analysis project Ga0180433, IMG submission 132980) | Hypersaline lake sediment archaeal communities from the Salton Sea, California, USA - SS_1_D_1 metaG | ecosystem: Environmental > Aquatic > Non-marine Saline and Alkaline > Hypersaline >...
AATACCCATACCACTTCCATTGGGGAAGCGATCTCACGATCCGGGGATTCGGCCGTTGCTGCAGGGTTTCCTCTCACCATCGGCCAGTCAGGACCGCTACCCATCTTGAGTCCCATGCAACCCGACAATGACATTGCAATAGCGCACACTACTAGCCCTATCCGTCGATTGAACACGAATCTACCCTCCTGATCCAATTGCGTTTTCGTTGGGAAATCCAGAAACGTGTGATGAAATCGCTTCTGTGGGTTGTCTCGTCAAAGCCCTTATTCTTCGACCATATCATGAAGAAGACACTGTAAATACCATGTCAACTTCAGGGCATGATACCGACTATGATTAACGGCACAGCAGGTACTCCCCGCCCCTGTCTGATGACGTTGTAGAGCTCTCCTTCGTAGTACGGGACGCCTGAACTCATCTCCGTCTGAAGTGCCTTCATCGGAAGAATCTCTATTCCAACGTCAATCTTGTCACCAACATAGAAGGCCAAATGCTTTACAAAGAGGTCATATGCAACGAATGCATACTTTCCGAACTGAACTTCAATTGCCACTCTTTCCCTAATGAAGTCGGTCTGATTATAACTGTATATAGGAGTCTCACCGTTGGCCTCGATTTCAGCCTTTTGCTGTTCGGCATCCATCGTCAAAGTTTTCCGGATAAGCTTCGCTTGCTTTGTAACCCAGTAACTCACTCGGCTTTCATGCCACTTAGCCTTTGTCAACAACCTTCTGAAACTGGAATTCATGTCAATAGGACTGTACAGAAGCTTCCCCGACATTCTCTTCTCTTTCGAAACTTTTGTTCGGCACGCTTCCGCATCAACGCGAGAGACAACATCAGCAACTTGCGACCACAGCTTGGGTTTGTGAACCAATAGGAACTCCAAACCGTTCAAGTGTGAATAGGTTTCAATGATCTTCATTTGTTTCTGGAGTACTTCTTTCCTTTCTCGAATAGGAGATTCTCTCTCGACGTCTCACTCGATGCCCAAGGCGAACACCTTAAGGAGTTACCTGCCTTTTCAGGATCGTATACAGGTTTGTTCATTGGACGCGTTTTCAATGTCCCAGTGATTTCCCGTTGGATTCGATCATTCGCGATCTCAACGTACCTGTCAAACACCTCTGCCCCAAGGCCTCTACGGTTATGACGAAGTGCGGCTATGATTGTGGTCCCCGTGCCCAAGAACGGGTCAAGAACCCAATCCCCTTCTCCTGACATGGAAAGAACCAATCTCTCAATCAATTCAACAGGAAATTGACACGGGTGTATTGTCTTCTCAACATGATTGTTCTTGACGTTTGGTATTACCCAAAGATCACCCGGATTCTTCCCGAGCGGATTACATGAGTACTGACCTGCTTTGGGCCCCTTGAAGTATTTCTTTCCAGGGTACTTCTGCGGCACCCGCACCGGATCAAGATTAAAGACATAGTCCGTAGACTTTGTGAACCACACTATAGTCTCATATCTTCCCGAGAATCTCCGAGAGCAATGAAGGCCGTGCTCAAAGTGCCAAATGATACGATTACGCATCTTGAGTCCAGCTTCGTTGAATATAGGGTACAAAACCGCATCCAATGGAATGATCGCTCCGTTATTCACGTAATTGCCGACTTGCCAACATATGCTCCCGCGAGGTGATAGTACTCTCACGCACTCCCTGATTACCAGGGCTTGCTGCTCCAAGTATTGGTTGAGTTTTAACCTCTTCTCGTACTCTTTGCCAAGATTGTATGGAGGTGAGGTGACAACGAGTTGGACTGATTCATCCGGCACCGCAGATAGGAGTCCGAGGCAGTCTCCGTGGTAGAGTACAACACGCTCGGCTGGATCGAAGTGGTCAGAGATTGTCACTTTCTTCCGCATAGCTTCAATATAATCCAAATAGCCTCGATGATCAACGAACCATTACTCATCTTTTGCACCACCGGTTTGCTCATGGTCGGCGAGTTGAGTTAAACACCAAACATACCCCCTTATGAATCAGTATTGCTCCCTCTGCCCAACATCGAGAGCCTGATTCATTTTGACTTCTTCATGAAATCCGGATCATCCGCCAGTTTCTTGCGTACTTCATCTGTCATCATCACAATCGCCGGATGGCTGCTATCCCACGCTCGGCTATGATAGTCAGGGTCAGCCTTCATCTTGGCAATCTCGGGTTCGAGTGACGCGTGATCAGCACCGTAGATATGAAACGAGTCACATATGTCAACATAGCGACCCACCTTGACGGTTCGACCCATCTTCTCCGAAATCTGTCCAGCAATTTTGCGCTGCAGGTCGGTGATCGCATAAACATTCATAAACCAAGCTTTGTATCCGTCGCGGCTGCGCCAGTGTGTGTTGAGATTCAATACTGGCTCGCCACTTTCGTCAAAGAGTATCCTGAACCACAGTCGCTGAAGGCAAGGTGGCTCGTCCGTTGGTGGATCGGCATTTGGGATCCACGTAATCGCCTGCATTCGTCGGCTGTGCGGAGCCGCCGCAGCCTTGTTGATCACGTACTCGAGCTGGTCCACACTGGACAGCGCATCAGCATTCGGGTCGCAAACATCCTCTGTCGCCACATATGAATACAACCTCTGGTGATATGTATATGTCCATGTCAATGGATTCGTTGGATCAACCCAATGATCATGGACGCCGTCTACAACTTCTTGCCGATACACTTCCAATTCCTCTGGGCCGCCAGGAAAATTCTTGTGTATCCTTGGTTCTGCAAAAGGATCCGCCACTTCCACCACAATCGTTGCGTCAAGACTGGGCGGATCAATGTAGTTGCCTTGCTCGTCTCTGCGATCATACTCGGTGCGAACGGCAACTCCATCATCCCACACTGCTACAAGAGCCTTCTCCCATGCTTCCGGCAGAGTATTGGCTCGAACAGAAATGACTGGCACATTGCCTCCGCAGGAACGTAATTCTGGCATGCGATGACCTCTGTAAATGGTGTGAAACGAAACGACGAGCATTTTATCAGAAGAAAATATCCCAAGCAAACATTGCACTTGCTCCAATTCGCGCTAACATATGCTTGGTTATATTTTTTATCCGGATCAGCTAATACATTTATGAGACCACTCACGCTGTCAAAATCACGTTTCCGTACTTTCTGGGCTTTGATCCCCTTCGTGATCATCGCCGGGGCTGGTGCTGGAGCAGCATTCTTTGTTCCCCCGCTACAAATCGCTCACTGCGTCCTCGCTGTGGACGATCACACACCAGACGTGTCTTCGAACACCGTAGCCAGCTTCATCCACGGTCGCTTAGTCTCAGATTCCGTTCTGGTGCCGACTTACCACACACTTATGGATGTCCCACACACCCAATTCGATATCGAAAAGGTCGCACTGCAACTGCGCTCGGGACTGTCAGTGTCCCCCATAACGAGACAGAAAATGGAAGTGACCTTCCTCAATGACGGTTCTGAATATGTGGAGAGCTTTTTCAGAGAACTTGTACATACCTTCCTACAAACACCATCTGCTGGACCACCGTCTGGTATTGTCGGTAGTGTAGACGAAGATATTTCTCGCACACGCGAGAATCTGAGTAAAGCAAGAGATAAGCTCAGAGACTTTTCGCTAACACATGCAGGGACAATTGAGGAGTTGGCGTCAAACCACGATGCCTTGCGTGACACCCGCTCCCGGATCGAGTCCTTAAGTGAAGAGAGACATATCGCCAGAAGCCGCGTCGACACTCTGGAGAGCTTTCTTGCCAATAGCAGTGCCCACTCAAATGCTCACACTGAACTGGAGTTGACCCAAGAGAAGCTCAATCAAGTCGACCGAAAACTGATCGCTCTCAACACTCGCGTAGCTGCCCTTCAGAAATCTATTCAAACAGCTACCGCAATTGAGCAACGTCTTGTATCACTGCAGAGCGACCTCGATGTCCAGGAATCACTACTGCAGAGAAAACGCGAGTTGAGGGCGACTATGCGTGAGCGAATAGCCAGCTCCCCTGATTGGAAAGCCGCGCCTTACACATCAGTCTGGATCAAGAATCCGATAGCAATGAGTACGGTTCAGAACACGTCGATGCAACTGCTGATCATTGCCGTGACCACAACCCTCGGTATATGCGTTGCAGTGGGAGTGTTCTTTTCGCTTCGCCAGGAATTGGAACAGTAGATGCTACGCAGGTTTCGATAGTAATGCGCTCGCTTCTGTCACATCTGCATTAGCTGAGCAACACTAGTCAATAACACGGGTTTACACAGAATCGAACATCAACTCATCCAATACACAAGGGCTTTTCGGGCGCAGTGTTCTCCCAACGAATGGAGGATCCTCCGCTGAGCCGTGAAAGGTATGTTAGTATTCCAAAACTTGATAGAATCCTCTCAGGATCGTGCTGCGGTTGTGTGTCAGTTTATCTGGGGCATCCCGACCTCGTTTGTTGCACCAACCTGCTGTTGCCTTCCCAATAAACGTGTTTTTGACCGCCTGAACCAGGGGATTCTTACTACCTCGACTTGAGAAAACATGTTTGCTCGATATAATCCTCGTTATACAAGTAGTCTTTCTGTAGAAACACAAGTTGGAACATGGGAAGTTCTGTGACAATGTCAACAAGCACGAGGAAGGTTGATCTTAAGACCAGCGAAGTTCCCGTGGAGAAACAAATGCTCGAACATTTCTTCAGCCCGAAATCCGTTGCAGTAATCGGAGCATCACGGGAAAAGGGGAAAGTTGGATATGACATCCTGAAAAACATCCTTGACGCCGGATTCGAGGGAGATGTCTATCCAGTCAACCCGAAGGCCGACGAGATTGCCGGCTTGAGATGCTACCCAAACGTCAAGGACATTCCCGGTGAGATTGACCTTGCTGTTTATGTTCTGCCAGCAAAACTCATCTCCGGAATCGTAGATGACTGCGCTGAAAAGGGTATTGACTCTCTGGTCGTCATTAGCGCTGGCTTCAAAGAGAGCGGTCCTGAGGGAGCTAGGTTGGAGCATGCTCTCCTTGAGCAGACCCGTGGCTACGGTATGCGGGTCATTGGTCCAAACTGTCTCGGCATAATCAGCACAAGCGCCAAAATCAATGCAACCTTCGCAGCCTTGACCCCGGCCAAGGGCAATATCGCTTTCTTTTCGCAGTCTGGGGCACTCTGCACATCCATTCTTGATTGGGCGGCAGGGCAGCAAATCGGCTTCTCGAAGTTCGTCAGCCTTGGAAACAAGATGGACGTTGACGAAGTTGACATGCTTCGCGCTTTGTCAGAAGACGACCAAACTGAAGTCATGCTCGGCTATATCGAAGGTGTGAAAGACGGCGCTGAGTTCATTAGGTCCGCTCGCGAAGCTACCGCTCTAAAACCCGTCATAGTCTCAAAATCTGGTGGCACAGCAGCCGGAGCGCGAGCAGCTTCCTCGCACACAGGAACACTCGCTGGTTCTGAAACAGCCTTCAACGCTGCATTCACTCAAAGCGGCATTCTACGCGCAAAGTCCATGCAGGAGCTATTCGACCTTGCACTTGTATTCAGCTATCAGGGACGCATATCCGGCTCAAACGTCGCCGTCGTCACAAACGCTGGAGGTCCCGGAATTATTGCATCTGATGCCATCGAGCGCTCAAACCTCAAGATGGCCTCTTTCACCCGCGAGACAATAGACAAGTTGCGATCAGGTCTTCCACCGACGGCGAACGTGTACAACCCAGTCGACGTGATCGGAGATGCCAAGGCGGATCGCTACCAGCTTGCAATGGAAGAAGCTCTTGGCGACCCCAAGGTCGATGCTGTGCTGTGCATCCTTACACCACAGGCGATGACCGAAACTGACGCCACCGCTCAGGCAGTTGCAGCGGCAGCGGCAAAATACGGCAAGATGGTGGTTACGTCTTTCATTGGCGGCCCGGGAGTCGAATCCGGCATTGAACTCCTAGCCCAAGCGAGCGTCCCCAATTTCGCTTTTCCAGAGCGAGCGATTGATGCTCTCAACGGCGCCTATCGTTACAGGCAATGGGTAACAAAAGAGCATTCGCAATCAAAGAATCTCGATGTAGACCGCGAGAAGGTGCAGTCTATTTTCGACGAAGCCAAGAAGATACGTCGCCACGAACTCGGTGAAACCGAGGCACGCGAGGTTGTCACAGCCTACGGTTTCACTGTCCCTCGCGCCATCCTGGCTCGTACGGCCAATGAGGCTGCCGATGCGGCTGAAGATATAGGCTTCCCCGTTGTAATGAAAATAGCCTCGCCAGATATTCTCCACAAATCGGATATCGGCGGAGTGCGAGTAAACATTGGTGACAGGGATGAGGTTATCAAAGTCTTCCACGACATAACCGATCGCGCCGAAAACCTCATGCCCGATGCCGAGATCCAGGGAATATCGGTCCAACAAATGGTTAAGGGTGGCAAGGAAGTCATTCTTGGATGTTCACGCGATCCCCAGTTCGGACCGCTCATCATGTTTGGCCTTGGCGGAATATACGTTGAGGTGCTGAAGGACGTATCCTTCCGCATCGCTCCACTCACTGTCTCCGATGCGGAGACTATGGTGCGAGAGATTCGGTCGTACCCGCTCCTAAGTGGCGTGAGGGGCGAGAAACCTGTCGATTTCCACAGTATCACCGACAGCCTCCTCAGGTTATCGCAACTCGTAACTGATTTCCCCGACATACTTGAACTCGACGTAAATCCTCTCTCTGTTTTCCCAGACAACGGCGGTGCCATAGCCATAGATGCCCGCCTGCGGATTGAAGGAGACTAACGATGGTGCCAATTTTCATCGGGTCTGTTTCGCGCTTCTCAGGAAAAAATCTCATCGGCCTGGGGCTAGGAATGCGCTTTCAACAAGCCGGCCTAAAGGTAGGGTACTTCAAGCCAATCGGAATGGCACCAAGAAAGATCGGCGATACAACCACAGACGTAGATGCCGAGTTTTTCGCGGAGGCCCTCAGCCTCACCGAACCACTGGAGCAGATATGCCCGGTTACTCTCACGCGCGAATTTATGCGCGAAGCACTCGGCGGTCAAGCAACTGACGTAAAGCAGAAAATACGCGATGCCTACAACAAGGTCTCTGCAGACAAGGACGTACTCATCATTGGCGGAATCGGCAATCTGCACAACGGCTTGTTTGTCGACGCCCCGCAAATCGACTTTATAAGAGACATCGGGGCAAAAGCGATCATTCTCGACAACTTCGAGATCTCACATGACTCACTCGACGGTTTTCTCTGGGCAAAGGATACCCTTGCTGACAACCTCGCTGGTGTCATCTTCAATCGCGTCTCCACACGGACCGTAGACTTCTTAAACCAATACGCCGTGCCTTTCCTTGAGAAGAAAGGCGTTCGCACACTCGGCATCATTCCCAAGGACCCCATCCTCGGTGCGGCGCCCGTGCGTGATCTGTCAGAGATATTGCACGCCGACGTCCTATGCTGCGACGATCAGCTCGATGAACTTGTCGAACACGTTACCATCGGCGCTATGAACGTCGAAAGCGCTCTAAGGCACTTCCGAATGGTGCACAACAAGGCTGTTATCACTGGCGGAGACCGCTCCGACATCCAACTCGCAGCACTCGAAACCTCGACACGTTGCCTGATACTGACCGGCGAGCTATATCCAAATGACCTCATCGTCGGACGAGCTCAGCAGGCGAAGGTACCCATTCTTGTTGTAAGACACGCGACAGCCGACACAGTCGAACGCTGCGAACACATCATGGGCCGCCTTAGCCTTCGAAATGAGAAAAAGCTCAATCGAGCTCTCGAAATTATCGATACCCAGATGGACCTGAAGGGCTTTGGCGAAATGGTTGGACTGAAGCTGTAGTCCAACAACACATCCAAGAACAATAGAGGGCGGCGATCACCTGACAGTGGTCGCCGTCCTCTGCTTTATGCAAATACACTGACTCAAGTGTGCAAGCAACGGCCTACAACGTTGTACATCGTTTCAACTCTTCCACCATCCCAACAATCGTGTGCTCCGTGGCTTCGACGGTGACTGGCAGGCCATGCTCCTTTGCCGTGGCGGAGGTGACGGGGCCAATGGTAGCTACACACACGCCCTCAATGAGCTTCTCAATGTCCTCCCCCGAAAGCAGCTCGACGAACGATGTCACACACGAAGAGCTGGCAAATGTGATAATGTCCGCTTGACGCTCGCGAAGAACTCCAAGTAGTTGTTCGCGGCTCGCGTTGGCTGGCACTGTTCGATAGGCCACGACTTCATCCACTTGAGCTCCAGCTTCTCTTAGTCGCTTTGGAAGCTCGCGTCCGGCAATGTCGGCTCGTGGCAACAGAAATGTCCTGCCTTCAACCCATCCCTTCGCGATCAATGCATCCGCGATTTCTCCGGACAAATATCTCTCAGGCACAAAGTCAGCGGATATTCCCCTCTCCCTGAGTCGATCAGCCGTTGCGGGTCCAATGGCCGCTATCTTTGCCTTCCCAAATGCTCTGGCATCTTCCTCAACCTTTTCAAGAATGCCGAACACTGCATCAACACCGTTTGCGCTCGTAAAGACAACCCAGTCATACAGGTCAAGTGAAGCAACAGCATCCCTCAGCCTGTTTTCCCCCTCGCTGTCTCCAATCTCTATCAGTGGGATCTCGACAACCGCGGCACCTGCCTCTTCAAGAAGAGCCGTTTGGCGACTCGCCTGCTGCCGAGTCCGCGTGACAATCACTCGCTTGCCAAAAAGTGGTCGTCTCTCAAACCAGTTGAGCTTTGCCCTCAGCTTTACAACATCGCCGACAAGAAGAATCGCAGGCGGCTCAATGCCTCTCTTCTTCACTGCATCAACAATACTGCCAAGGTTACCCTCGACCGTCTCTTGCCGAGGAGTAGTGCCGTTATGGATGACGGCACACGGTGTTTCTGGTGCCCGCCCTGCATCGATCAGCGCTTCAGTTATGATTGGAAGGTTCTTCACGCCCATGTATACGACTACAGAACCGATACCGGCCACCTTGGTCCAGTCAACGTCGCTGCACTCCTTCGTCGGGTCTTCGTGCCCGGTAACCAGGACAACGCTCGTCGAGATGCCACGATGAGTTGCTGGAATGCCAGCGTACGCCGGAACAGCAACCCCAGCGGTCACTCCGGGCACGACCTCGAAGCCAATGCCCGCGTCTGTCAGGGCCAGGGCTTCTTCGCCCCCTCGTCCAAAGATGAAAGGGTCACCGCCCTTCAATCGTACAACTGTTTTGCCCTCCAGCGCTTTGTTGATGAGTACACGGGCGATCTCATCCTGCTCCAGAGTATGCGTTACGCTGCTCTTGCCAACGAAGATTCGTTCCGCCTCGGTCGGCGCGAGATCAAGGAGTCGCTCATTGATCAGACGATCGTACACTATGACGTCGGCGCTTCCGAGGCACTTGGCGCCGCGAACGGTAATCAGACCGGGATCGCCTGGTCCAGCACCTACAAGAAAGACAGTGCCCTTCGCCAATACCGTTTCCTCAAGAAATGTTAGTGTGAATTCTATCCAATGTCGCCAAGTCGCAGTGTTTCACCAAACTGCATATCAATACCCTCGAGCAATCGTCTGCCCGATTCGCTTCGCAGTTCCGGGTCGGCATCAATGTACGAAAAGGCATCATCGCGCGCATGACACACCATTGCAAAGTCCTCAGCCAAATCCGCAATTCTGAGCCGCGGCATTCCGCTCTGCAAAGTCCCGAAGAATTCACCCGGGCCCCGCATCTTCAGGTCTTCTTCTGCAATCTTAAAACCATCGGACGTTTCGGTAAGCACCTTGAGTCGCTGCCTTGCCCCCTGACTCCTGGACTCGTTGAATAAAAGGCAGTGCGACTTGTGCTCACCCCTGCCTATCCTACCACGGAGTTGGTGCAATTGCGCGAGACCAAATCGCTCGGCGTTTTCAATGACCATGACCGTAGCGTTGGGAACGTCAATACCAACCTCAACGACAATCGTTGACACGAGAAGATTGATCCTGCCCTCGCGAAATGCCGACATCACCTCTTCCTTCTCTTCCGGCTTCATCTTTCCGTGCAACAAGCCAACATTCCATCGTGAAAACGCTTTGCGCAGATGCTTTGCCATCTGTATCGCAGCCTTCAGGTCCATCTTCTCTGATTCTTCGACGAGCGGATAGACAACGAAGGCCTGGCGACCCGTGTCAATCTGTTCCTCCACGAAGTCCCATGCTCTTTCTCTCATGCTCCTCGGCACAAGCTGTGTCTTGATAGGCTGCCGTCCAGGCGGCAGCTCGGATATCGTCGAAACATCGAGATCGCCAAACACAGTCAACGCCAGTGTGCGAGGAATGGGGGTAGCTGTCATCACAAGCACATCTGGCGATTTCCCCTTCCAACGCAGCTTGCCACGCTGCAGGACACCAAATTTGTGCTGCTCATCTACGACAACAAACCCTAAGTGTGCAAACTCAACCTTCTTCTGGATCAATGCCTGCGTACCTATGACGACATCAACCTCACCGGATGCCACGGCCTCAAGGATGGCCCTTCGTTTGGCAGCGTCCTGCCTTCCAACCAGCAGTTCAACACGAACATTGGAACCGGCAAGATATTGCCTGAAGGTTCTCATGTGCTGCTCCGCAAGGATTTCCGTCGGGGCCATGATGGCCGTTTGAAACTTATTCGCCACAGCAATGAGCGTTGCGTACATGGCGACCACCGTCTTCCCTGAACCAACGTCACCCTGCAGCAGTCGATTCATCGGCTGTGGCGCGATCATATCAGCCTTGAGGTCCTCGATAACATTGTCCTGTGCCTGCGTTAGCTCAAATGGAAACCGACGGCGTATACGTTCTTCGATTAGCTCGCTGATAGCAAATGAAACACCCCCATTTCCCCCCTTAATCGAGCGACGCCTCATTGCCATGGCGATTTCCAGAAGAAACAGTTCCTGATACTTCAGCCGCTCTCGAGCGATCAATAGCGCCTCTTCACTCTCGGGAAAGTGTATATTCACGAGCGCTGTTTCGATATCACACAGATCGCGATTCTCAAGGACCTCTCTCGGAAGGACATCGGGCACTTCTCCCGCCAAGCGTCGTACCGTCGGCAGAATAAGGTTCCGCAACACTCTTGCACTAAGACCGGCGGTCAGCGGATATAGTGGTACGATTCTGTTTGTATGTAGTTGTTCATCCTCTCCGTCGAGTACCTCATAGTCCGGAGAAGCCATCTGCCACATGTCGTAGAAGCGGACCTTTCCGGAGAGGATCAACTGATCGCCCTTCCTGAATGACTGCGAAAGGTAAGGTTGGTTGAACCAACTTGCACGTAACATGCCAGTTCCGTCTTCTACTGAAACATTCACAATTGTACGTACCCGGCCTCGCGCGCGCCGTCGTCTCACGCTCACAATTGTGCCTCGAATCGTCGCTGTGGTACCGGCCTCAAGCTTTTCAATCGGAGTAATCGTAGACCGGTCCTGATAAACTCGTGGATAGTGATGAAGAAGATCCCATACGGTGAACACGCCGAGCTTTGCGAGCAGCTCTGCTCGGGCAGGTCCGACGCCCTTGATGTAGCGAACGGAGGACAACAGTGTAATATCTTCTGCGGACATCTGGACGTGAAGTGACCTCCAGAACACGCCTCCCAGGACTACACTCGCAACGGTATCACGTTAACTGCAGCGCTGCCTCCAACGCTCCGCATATGTATACAGCACAGGCACGATCAATAGAGTAACAAGTGTGGCCAATCCCAAACCACCAATTATGGTAACACCGAGCGGCTTCCAGAGTTCTGACCCTTCGCCGCGACTAATGGCGATTGGGACCATTCCACACATCGTTGTGATCGTCGTCAGTAGAATAGGACGCAGTCGTTGAGCACTGGCCGTACGCACTGCGTCCATCAGAGCAAGTCCGCGCTTCCTCAGAAGGTTAGCATAGTCCACCAGCACAATGGCATCGTTTACGACAATACCAATCAACATGACCGCCCCTATGAGCGAGACGACATTGAGAGTAAGCCCTGCAAGTGTCAGCGAAACGATCACACCCACAAATGAAAATGGAATGGCGAACAGAATGACAAACGGATCGAGAAGCGATTCGAATTGTGCAGCCATCACCATGTACACAAGTACAACACCCAACACAAGGGCGATCCCAAGCCATCTGAAGGATGACATTTGCTCTTCAATTACGCCCCCCGTCTCAAGATGCACGCCAACAGGCAGGTTCACTTTGCTTTCAATCTGGCGCTCAACATCACCGTATACTTGCCCGACAGACCGACCGAAACTGTCAGCCCCGACCGTTACCACTCGCTGCTGGCTCTTACGCTCAATCTCCACAGGCCCCACGGTTTGCCGAACCTCTGCAATGTTGGACAGGGCAACTGACTTCTTCAGAATCGACTCAATCGGAACTTGGTCAATATCCTCGATAGTCTGTCGGTATCTCTTGTCGAGACGCACAAAAATGTCATACTCATCTCCACGTTCACGAAACTCTGTCGCCGCATAACCGTGGAAGTACGACCGAAGAGAAGCAGCAATCATCGCAACGTTTACCCCGAGAGATGCTGCTTTTCTGCGATCGATCAGAATCTCTATCTGTGGTTTCCCCATGTCGCGACTGATAATCGGGTCCACCGCTCCTGCTGTATTCGCAAGAATGTCGTAAATCTCGCCTGCTACGCGGTTTGTTTCATCAATATCCTCACCAAGAATCTCAATTGTGATTGGCTTCGCGTTACCAAGGATCATGTTATCAATTGGGCTACCGGCAAGAACGGAAAGCTTGGTGATCTCTGGAAACCTTTCAGAGGTCTGCTCCGCAAGTATGCGACCGATTTCTTTCGCTGACTTTGTTCGTTTAAGAATGGGAACCAACTTCGCTCCGACAAGCGCGATATGCGAGCCTTCTTTCTCGCCAAATGCACTGGCAATACCCCCTTCACTTTCTCCTGCGCGGAAGAAGGAATGTTCAACAGCGCCAGGCTCCACTTCCGTGAGCATTTGCCTCATGGCTTCTGCAACTTTGACAGTTTCCTCCACACGTGTCCCGACACTGAGTTCCGCTGTCACGCTCAGTTCACCTGTGTCCTGCTCTGGAAAGAACTCCGTACCTATAGTAGGTACGAGTAGCAGGGCGATGAGAAAGGATGCACACGCAAAGAACAGAATCGCAGGGCGATGCCTCAGCGTCCAGTCAAGCACGTGTCTGTACCCAACCTCGATATGCGCAAAGCCGCCCTCACTCAGCACAAAAACACGCTGCAGCGCAGTTCTGTTTGTCGAATCATTTGCATTGTCAGCACGCTTGAGATACTTCGAGCACAAGATCGGCGTGAGCGTCAGGGCGGTGAACAGTGAAGCCAACATTGTGATACTCACGACCGCGCCGAGTTGCCGAAAGACGATGCCTACCATTCCGGGCACAAACATCAATGGGACAAAAATAACAACTGTAGTCAGAGTTGACGCGCTGATCGCCATTCCCACTTCCGAGGAGCCGAAAATCGCAGCCTCTCGCAGCCTCACACCGCGATCAAGGTGTGTCGTCACGTTTTCGACAATGACTATGGCGTTATCCACTACCATTCCAATGGCAATTGCCACACTCGTAAGCGACATCATGTTGATCGTGTAGCCACCAAGGTATAGAAAGATGAAGGCCACAATGATCGAAAATGGAATTGTCGAAATAATGATGAAACTCGGACTCACGCGCCGCAAGAAGACAAGAGTAACGAGAGTTACGAATACGGCACCCCACAGCACGGCCTCTTTCAAGTTGCTGATTGAACGCCTGATGAAATCAGCCGCGTCAAGCAATACATTATGCTCAACGTCCGAGGGCAGGTACTTCTGAATTCTTTTGAGTTCCTTGTTCGCCGCCTCCGACACTTCGGTCGTATTAGTACCAGAGCGCTTCTGAATAAACAGAAGCATACCCGGACGGTCATCAATTCTGATCTTTCTTCGCTCTTCTTCAAATCCGTCCTCAACCCGCGCAATGTCGCCCAGATAGACAATGCCCGACGCGTCGAGCTTGACCTCCAAGTCTGCAATTTCATCCACACTCGCGTACTCGCCTGGAACGCGAAGGAAGTACTCCTGTTCACCAACCTTGATGCTTCCCGCGGGAATGCTGAGACTCCCCGCTTTGAGCAGCGTCTGCACCTGATCGATGCTGACTCCGACGGACTCCATCTTTGCGCGATCCAGATAGACATTTATCTGTCGCTTCAATCCGCCGAAAACCTGCACGGCCCCGACTCCAGGAACACGTTTGAGCTGCTTCGTCACCAGATCATCAATAATCTTCTCAAGCTTCTCCCAGCTCTCATCCGCCGTGAACCCGAGAAACATTATTGGCAGGTTCGAAGTGTTGAACTTGAAGATCATGGGCGGATCTATGTCATCAGGCAAGCGTCGCTTTGCGAACTCGAGGTTGTCACGCATTTCGTTCGATGCTTCGTCGAGGTTTGTGCCATAGGCAAACTTGCATGAGACGAGGGAGATGTTCTCTTTTGAGACAGATGTGATCTTGTCAAGGTTCGTGACGATACTCAACTCATTTTCGATCACCTCGGTCACTTCGCGCTCAACGTCCGCAGCCGCTGCACCCGGATATACAGTAACAACGCTTATTGCCGGTGATTCGATCTCTGGCATCAAGTCGATAGGAAGTTTTGAATACGAAACAGCGCCGAGCAGCAAGACCGCAAGGAAAAGCATCAGGGACGCCATCGGTCGGTTGACTCCGAATTCAGGCAACTTCATTCGCTATCTCCCTGCAAAGAAAGCCTTATGGGAGATCCGTCCGTGAGATTAGCCTGTCCCTTGATCACCACCTTCTCATCAGCCTGCAGGCCGTCGGAGATCTCGACAATAGCTCCTTCTCTCAAACCGACCGTAACTGATCTCTTGCAAGCAATTCCTCCGTCAACTACATAGACAAAGGAACTCTCAGTCCCGATATTGATGACCGCCTCAGCCGGAAGAACCGGAGTGTCTTTTCGCTCATCTACCGTAACGATCATGCGGACAAACATACCCGGCTTCATCTTCAGATCGTCGTTTGGAACAACTACCTCAATCTTTGATGTTCGAGTCATTGGGTCAACGATTGGGCTGATCTTCGTCAGTGGCAACCTACAATTCGCGTCTGGAAACGCGTCCGGACACACTTTGACGAGAGTCTCACCAGCCTGCAACATCCCAACGTAGCGTTCGCTTACGTTTGCCGTGCACTTCAGCCTGCGGATTTCCCCGATGGTGAATAGGCCCTGGGGAGCTGTCGGCGCCGTCATGTTCCCTGCGTCCTGGTGCTTCTTCAACACTATCCCATCAATCGGTGCGACAACCTGTGATTCCTTGTACTGAATCTTAGCGAGCTTGACGGCAGCTTCAGCTTGTTGAACTTGAGCTTCCGCAGCCTTCAGTTGTGCCACAGCCACATCGTACTGTGCTGTCGCAGCCTCTTCGTCACGCTCCGGTATGGCTCCTTCCTCATAGAGCTTCGAGGCCCGCTCACGGTCCTTCTTCGCTTTCACAAGAGCAGCAGAAGCACTTCCCGCCATCCCCTGCGCAGCCTTGACGGCGGCCTTCGCCTGGTCGAGTTGGGCTTCGTAGGTCTCACGGTCTATTTCGGCAAGCACCGTTTTGCCCGCCTCCACGACATCATTCTCCTCCACACCCAGTAAGTCTATCCGGCCGGATACCTTGCTACGAACATCGACAAGTGTCATCGGTTCCGCCGTGCCAACGAGTGTTACGGTCTTCTTGATTTCCCCCAACGAAACCTTCGTAACGGCCACGAGCACGGCTTCTTCTGTTTCTTTCGCCGATCCCCCCCGATTCGCCACTCGAAGCCGGTGATACACGCCAACTCCCAGTGCCGCCAAAAGGGCAATTCCCACCGCATACCATAAAATTGGACTTCTCTTAGCCAATGCCTTACTCCCTCATCGCACTTCTATTCTGCTTGAACAAGGTTCGCAGCCTGAGGAACCTTTATACTTCCAGTTGCCGTCTCGAGTGCAAGCTTTGCAACCATGTGTCCGTGCACTGCCTGATAATAGTTGCGTTCCGCCATGGTCAGAGCAGTGCGAGCATCCTGCACTTCGATCAGCTTGTTCACACCTTCGTTGTAACCAACTTCCGCAAGATGCAGTGCCTCTTTGGCCTGATCGACGTTTGCAGATTGTGACTCAACGAACTTGGCAGCGTCCTCGATTCCCAACACAGCTTGCTTAACGTTCAGAAATGCCAGATCAGTCTGCTCGAGCAATCTCAGTTGTGCTTGTCGGACCTGTGCTTCATTCTGAATCACTCTGCCTCGCGTGTTCAGTCCATCAAAGACGGGCATCTGTGCCATCAATGTGACACTCAGGTTGTCCTCCCACTCGCTCCCCCCTCCAGTAATAGGCCCGAAAGAGCCTGCGACTCCTGGCTTTGACCACATCTCTGCCACGTTCAACTCGACGCGCGGAAGCCTGTCCGAGCGAGTAATCTTCATCTTTGCTTCCTCGACATCCACCTGCTTTCTCAGAGCCTTCAGGTCTGGCCTTTGCACCATCGCAAGAGCCTGGGCATCTGCAAGATTCACGTCAATCGGATCGTACGTCAGCGTACCGGTCAAGGTTACCTCACTATCCAGAGAAACACCGATGAGGTTTAGCAGATTTGCATCTGCATTCTTCCAGGCATTCTCCAACATGATCTTCTGGGCCTCAACGTTGGAGATCTCCACTTTCGCACGCAACACATCAAATCTTGATGCAGCACCCTGGTCAAACCGCTTTTTCGTATCGAGCCAGTGTTCTCTCGAAAGCTGAAACGCCTCGTCAGCTACGCGCACCATGTCCCGAGCTAACACTGCGTCATAGTAAGCCTTTCGCACTTGGCTTATGGCGAGCTGCTGTGCCAGATCTTCCCCGGCTTCCGCAGCATGGGTGAACGCCTTTGCACCACGAATTGCAGCAAGATTCCCGCCGGAAGCGAAAAGTGTCTGCTGTAGCGCCACCGTGACTGAGTAGTTGTCCTCAGCACCAAGCGGTGTATCACGGTTGAGCACCTCAAATGTTGGGGGATTAGGAATATTCGTGTAGCTGGCCTGCGTCGCAAGTTTGGGCAACCATCGAGAAAGCGCCTCTAAGCGCAAGCCTTTCGCGCGAACAAGCTCCTGTTGTGCAATGCCGATCTGTCGGTTGTGTGCGAGCGTCATGCTCTCAGCCTGATCCAGCGACAGATCACCGCTCAAGATCGGCAGCTCGTTTCTTCCATCCGTCACGACATCATAACCCGATGGCCGTGTGGCTTGGGACGTCGACCGCTGCTGATTCGAATTGCACCCAAGCGTTGCGGCAAGAATCACACTCAAAAAACACACAAAGCCAGGCAAGAGAGTTTGCCTGCACATGCTTTGATTCATCACAATCATTTCACTATCCCATGCAGGAAGAAATCGATTACTTTGTCCGTCTCATCGGCAAGCTTGCCGGTCCCTATCCGGTAGTGTGTATAGACCGCCCCGGACAGCATGTCGCCAAACAAGCTTGCTGCAAGTTTTGTATCTACATCATCTCGCACAATCCCCTGCACCTTGAGTTCCTCAAGTTGCATTTCAAGGAGAACCATTTGTTGGTCGCGAATGGCCAGAAAGGTCGGCTCGATGCGGTCACGAAACTCACTCCGCTCATGGGCAAAGATATCAATCATGTCGCGGTTCTCATCGAAATACTTGAAATACTCACGGACTCCAAGTCGAATGCGCTCAATAGGATCGGACGCCGTCATTGCTTGTGCGGTTGCAGCTTGGACCATATCAGCAAGGCCCTGGTCAGCTACTGCAAGGAAGAGCTTTTTTTTGGACGGAAAATAGCGGTAAATCGTTCCCTTGCCTACGCCCATCTCATCGGCAATCTCCTGCACATCGGTGCGGCTGAAGCCGTTTTTGGCAAAAATCGGCGTGGCGGCACGCAGAATCTCGCTCCGCCTCTGAGCGGCAAGCTCCTGATTCGCTTTTCTAGCGGCCAATTGGCATCCTCCTATAAGCGGACTGACGCGTCAGTCGGGTAATTGCATTATACCTCCATTCAGACACCTGTCAAGCTCTTTCATATTCTGTATCCTTGGGACCAGCAAAACACCAACGACACTCATGCACACTTGATATGGCACGACCATACATTAGAATATATCAAGCTCAGCGGGAGAATGTTTCCATTAATAGAGAAGGCTCCGGAACTTCATTTGCGCCGCCATTGGTATGTCTCATACCAACGGGTCGTTTCCGTTGCGAATGATTCGCATTGTGGAGATGCAACACGGCTTTTCACAATGCAGGCCCAGTACTACACTGCGGGCAAATTCCGAAGGCCGTGCCGAACTACAGTGCTTCCGGCGTCGCGCACTACTGTCTTAGTAGACGAGGGAAATGATCGATAAACCAAAACATCTCGGACCTGAATACGCCGCTCAGTTCATGGACAAGTCTGTAGCAGAAGCCTATCCACACAGACCTCCTTACACTATCGAGACTTTTGAGATCCTGCTCAACTACATTCCCGAAGGACCGCGGATAGTTCTCGACCTCGGATGCGGCACGGGAGACGTTGCTCGTCGGATCGCGGGGGAAGTTGATCGCGTCGACGCGGTTGATCCATCTCTCCCTCTCATTACGGTGGGCCGCTCCATGCCCGGAGCTGATGACTGGCGACTCCGTTGGATTCAATCTACGGCAGAAGACTTCCACTACGCTGACACATACGGCCTGATCTGCGCAGCCGAAAGTTTTCAATGGATGGACTGGGAAGTTGTGCTGAAGAAGATCGGCCAAGCGCTCAAGCCGTCCGGAAAATTCCTCTTGCTGCAAAGGAAGACTGACGAACAACCATGGAAAGATGAAGTCTGCGAGCTTGTCTCCAGGTACTCGACAAATCAGGACTACAAACCTTATGACCTGACCAGTGAACTGATTGCCCGCAACTTGGTCGAGTTTCATTTTGAAACTCCCACTCCAGAAATGGTGCACACTCAGTCGATTCATAGCTATATCGAGTCATATCACTCCAAGAATGGTTTCTCCCGCCAACGGATGGGGCTCGAGGCCGCATCTCGCTTCGACCAGGAAATGCGCGAGATTCTGAAACCTCACGCCTACAACGGATATCTCGAATATGTCATTTACACCCACATAACAGGCCTCAACCCACTGTGACCTCGCCAACGCCCTGTTTCAACGCAATATGACTCCTCGATCCTCAATGTGTGTTTCGATGCCACTGAACTCAACACGCGGTCTCACTTGTCATTCTGCCCATATCCGTCTAACATAGTGCTTCGTCCGACAGGCGGACAAGACCAACATGAGCGTAAGTCAATAGCGAAAGAGCAGAAATGGCTGAGCAACAGAAAGACCTAATGGAAAAATTGGCCGCACTGTGCAAGCGGCGTGGATTTATCTTTCAATCCTCCGAAATCTACAGCGGAATCAACGGCTTCTGGGACTACGGTCCTCTCGGCGTAGAGTTGAAGCGAAATGTCAAGGACGCCTGGTGGGAGGATAATGTCCGCCGCCGTGACGATATGGTCGGCCTAGACTGCTCGATCATTATGAACCCGAAAGTCTGGGAAGCGTCTGGTCACGTTAACAACTTCAACGACCCGATGGCCGACTGCAAGAGCTGCAACGCTCGCTACCGCGCGGACAAGGTCTTCACAGTCATTGCCCTCGATGGCGACAACATCCTGCTCCAATCCGGTGTCGAAGCCGACTACCCTGACGACGCTACCGAGTCCGCGTCAGCGTCAGCGAACAGCAAGACCCGCCGCCGCCTGAAACAACGTGGCGACAAGCTGCAGTGGGACGTCTTCCGTGTTGACAAAAACCCGGACGGCAAAACGGCCATCTGTCCTGCGTGTGGTGGCGAGCTTACCGAAGCCCGCAAGTTTAACATGATGTTCAAGACATTCGTTGGGGCAATGGAGGACTCCTCCTCGGTCGCCTACCTCCGACCGGAGACGGCACAGGGGATTTTCGCCAACTACCGAAACGTGCTCGATACTTCGCGCATCAAACTGCCATTCGGTATCGCTCAGATGGGCAAAAGCTTCCGTAACGAAATCAATCCGCGAAACTACACGTTCCGCAGTCGCGAGTTTGAGCAGATGGAGATCGAATTCTTCTGTCATCCCGATGAGGCCGACAAGTGGTATGCGTATTGGCGAGATCGACGTTTCCAGTGGTATATCGATCACGGCCTGACGAGCAGCAAGCTTCGCCTCAGAGATCACGACGAGGATGAATTGGCCCACTACGCACGGGCCTGTGCGGACGTTGAGTACGAATTTCCGTTCGGCATTTCGGAGCTGGAAGGCATCGCCAACCGGACCGACTTCGACCTGTCAGAGCACCAGAAGTTCTCCGGCAAGGACATGACATACTTCGACCACGACAGCGGCGAACGCTTTGTGCCGCACGTCATAGAGCCTTCCGGCGGTGTGGATCGTGCAACGTTGGCATTCCTGTGTGAGGCCTACACCGAAGATGAAGCTCCTGATGAGAAGGGCAACATGCAGCCGCGAACGGTAATGAAGTTTCACCCGCGTTTCGCACCCGTCAAGGTCGCGATCTTCCCTCTCGTGAAGAAAGAGGGTATGCCTGAGGTGGCACACAAGATCTATGATGATGCAAAGGCAGCAGGGATGTCGGCATTCTACGATGAGAAAGGCGCCGTCGGGCGGCGTTATCGTCGGCAGGATGAGGCCGGCACGCCATTTTGCGTCACTGTCGATGGGCAGACAATGGAAGATCAAACCGTCACGATCCGCGACCGCGACTCGCTCAAACAGGAACGCATCGCAACCGACAAGGTCATCCAATACGTCCAGGACCACCTCAGCGGCAAGGCAGAAGGATAGGAAATACTCATCCAATCCGCCTTCGGTCAACCAACACACGCCCTAGGTCCAGCCTACCACGACTGTCCCCAGCAGGATGAGAAGTATGAGAGGTCACTGAAGTTTATCACGCAATCAGTATTGGCGTCGAAGCCAGCCAGATACTCAGCATCACCGCAACTCCTCCCCCAGGCAGCACTGAAGGCAGAGAGGTCGCTGAAATTCACCTGATTGTCGCTATTGTAATCACACGCTACGCAGCCATTGAACTTGGCAACAGAAACATCTCGAGAACCGTTGTACGAAGTATCGAATGCATTAGTCGTGGTCGGATAATCGAGAGACGTTGTCTGTCCAACTATGTACACATCAGCCGAACTGTTGAGCGCAATCCCCTGCACCTCATCAATGCCGCTTCCGCCCAAGAATGTGGAATAGAGAAGAGCAGTACCTTCTCCGTTTAGCTTTGCGAGAAAGGTGTCAAGACTGCCGTTATGGGATACATCGAATGCGTCTGCTGTTGTTGGGAAGTTAGTTGCGTATGTATGTCCCGCAACGTAGACATTCGAGAAGCTGTCCACCTCTATACCCGCCCCCCTGTCAGAACCATCACCACCCAGAAACGTGCTAAAAAGCAATTCGTTTCCGCCAGCGTTTAGCTTCGCAGCAAAGGCGTCTTCATTGTTCAGCACAGTATCGAGAGCACCAGGAGTTGTGGGGAAATCTGTGGATTGCGTATCGCCAGTAACATAGGCTTGACCGGACATGTCCAAAGCGATACTTCGGCCGCGGTCATCTTCCTCACCACCCAAGAAAGTCGAATAGCGCAGTGTATGTCCTGTAGCGCTGAGCTTTGACACAAAGACATCGGCCTCTCCGTTGTGCGAAGTATCGAACGCCCCTGAAGTAGTGGGAAAATCAGCGGAACTTGTGTATCCGGTAACATGAGCCTCCCCGGATACGTTAAGCGCAATCCCTATTGCATAGTCAAAGCTCGTTGCACCGCTTCCCCCCAGGAAAGTACAATACTCGAGGGTTGCTCCTGCGGCGTCCAGCTTGGCTACGAACGCATCGCAGCCTCCGCCATGGAAGGTTGTGTCGAATGCTGAGGGAGTTGTTGGAAAATCCGAGGAGGACGTCTCTCCGGCGATGTACGCCTTGCCACTGCTGTCCAGCGCAATCCCTCTCCCTCGATCAGTATTAGCGCTTCCCAAGAATGTACTGTAGGAGAGGGCTGTTCCTGACCGGTTCAGTTTTGACACGAACACATCGCCGCCGCCATTGTGCGATGTATCCAATGCACCCGGGGTTGTCGGAAAGTCAACAGAGTTAGTTAGCCCTGTAATATAAGCGCTGCCCGAACCATCTACTGCAATCGAAGCCCCCCATTCGTTCTCAATACCGCCGAGATACGTAGAGTAAATGACTGTCGTGCCCGAGGCATTAAGTTTCGCCACGAAGACATCAAGGTAACCACCACTGTAGGTTGTCTCGAACCCTCCGGGTGTCGTGAAGAAGTCAGAAGAGCCGGTTTCACCCGTAATGTAGACATCCCCCGAAGCATCAACTGCGATCCCAAAGCCGTACTCACTGCCGCTTCCTCCCAAGAACGTGCTCCACTCCAAGTCAAGTTCAGCAGCCGTGGCGACGCTTGCCGATAGAAGCATAACAACAGTTGTCACAAGTACCAGATTCACAATGCTCGCAGTATTCATATTCTCTCCCCTGTCAGAATCTTAGCTTCCTCACCACGACTCCCCACAGCAGGACAAGAAGGCGCACAAATCGATGAGCACCTTGTTACTGATGCCGAAAGGATAACGTCCATTAGTCCTGCCTACTGCCTCACGATAGACTATCCCTGATGGTATGCCATCCGTGGCCGGACAAGAAATGCTACGGGGGATGCAAGTCCTGAACACATGTATTGTACCGCAACTTTCAGACAATGCAACATTTGCACTCTCGTTGTCCTCACGATACATCTTACGCAGGGATATGTGGCTCCCTGCCAATCTGGGAGATGTGAAACCGTCGTCTCACGTGTCAGAGAATAGGCAGTTTGATTGGTGTGCCGCCACTGCCGGCAGATTGGTCGGCGGCGAAGCAGGCTTCGTGTACACGCAGCGCCTGCCGCCAGGCTCTGTCCGCTTCGATCCGGTCGGTGATCACGCTGTCAATGAAGTAGTCGATCTCATCATCAAAAGGATGATGGGTGACGTCTGGACTGTCGGGACCTACGCAAGGAATGCTGATCCAGCCCTGAAGGTGGGGAATCTGGGTTGTGAAGAATTTGTCGTTGCGTATTGCGCCGTCAGTGCCTTTGAGTTCGAGATGGAAGACGTAGGGCATGTTGCATTCGATACTGCACGCGACGCGCCCTATCCGGCCGTTGGCGAATTTCAAGTTGACCACAATGTTCGGGTCATACTCAAAGTCCTTCCTTCGCGCGGGATTGCAGGAATACGCGGTGACTTCGGTGATCTCACTGTCCATCAGCCATTGCAATGTGTCCATCGAATGGCAACCGCCCATCAGAAGTGAGCTGCCGGCCTTCTCGGGACTCGTCTTCCATTCTCCCTTGATCTCGTGCCAATAGTCACAGCCACCATAGAAGACGTCGCCAATTGTTCCTTCGTCGACGATCTTGCGAATATTCCGGATGAGCGGATAGAAGCGCACTACGAAACCTGCCGCGGCGGCAACACCATTGGCTTCGACGGCGTCACGCAGATTGCGAAGTTCGTCGAGCGTTACTGACACTGGCTTCTCTATGAACACGTGCTTGCCCGCATTGGCAGCCTGGATGGCCTCGCGGGTGTGCTCGCAACTGATAGTGCAGATAGAAACGAGATCGATGTCGTCACGTGTGAGGTGTTCTTCGTACAGATCAACCGTTAATTCACAGTCCAGACCGCAAGCACTTTTCTTCTCGTCGAGTTCGCTCTGGAGTCGGCTGTCGACGACCTTCAGCTCGGTATTGGGATTGGCCATGTACGCCTTGATATGCTCACCAGCCACCCATCCGGCGCCGCGAACAAGTACGCCCAGCTTCTTCATCAGTCAATCCCCCGTCACAATCCCGCTCTATCGAGATAGTGTATCAAGGTGCGAAACGCGTCAATGAAACTTCCGTCATATCGACATTCTCGGGCAAACGGCACAGGAAGATACACAGGTCTGCAAGATTCTCTGCCTCCAGCATCACCTGTCCATCCAGGCGCTCTGCAAGGCGCGTCCCTTTGAAGAACTCTGTTCCCACTCCACCGGGGCATAGGTTGTGAACGTGTATATTGTCCTTCTTCACCTCCAGGGCAAGTGCTCGGCCCATTCCCAGTAAAGCATGCTTCGCAGCACAATAAGCCGTCTGAGCAGCGTAGCCCCTTATTCCAGTAGTGGAGGACATGTTGATAATTCGGCCGGCTTTGCGCTCGGTCATTCCCGGCAACACAGCCTTGCACATTAGAAACGCGCTCGTAGCATTTGCTGTGAGGATGTGGTTCCACGTTTCGAGGTCCAACTCCATCAGCGTTGCATCGGCGAAGGCGCCGGCATTGTTAATGAGAATATCGATATGGCCAAAAGCATCGATGACTTCCGCCACAGCCGCATTCACCTTCTTCTCATCGGTGACGTCACACGCAATGCCGATTGAGCCATTGCCCAACTCCTCCGCGAGCTTCTTGACGAGAGCGCCGGATCGCGCGAATAGTGCGAGCTTTGCACCCGCTTCAGCAAAGGCTCTGGCCGTAGCTTCGCCTATCCCACGACTGGCTCCCGTGATCAATACAATCTTGCCGCGAATTTCCTGCTGCATTACGTGCTCCCGATTACATCTCTGGTATCAGCGAAAGGAATGCTGAGAATGAACTGAATACTTCTTTGCCAAGATCATCTAACAAGACGCGCAAGTTTAATTGTAGCTGCTGACATTGTCAACTTTCGCCTTGCGCGGACCGAATCATGCATTTCGATGTCGACAGAGACTCAATCACACTTCAAACGAACCATCATCCCATGCTGGAAGATATCTTCTTGAGAGAACCATTGCTGTGTCTTAGGCCAACATATCCTTGTTCTCTGTGAGTGGCGTACCACTGTCACAAACTGACACTTTCAGTGTATGTCGACATCGCGATATGCGAAAATATTGTCATTCAACAATGGCAGAAGCGCCATACTCAGCCCATCACACACTTGGTCACATTTCGGCATATTCCACAACTTATTGAATGACAAGGCAAAACAGGCTATCATCAACTTCAGCTATTTTGGGTCACGATACGGTACGCCTTTTGCGACTGTTCGCTTTCAGCGTATTGCGTATATTGGTGGTCATATGTTACTGCAGTCTTTTTAGAAGGAGTAGTGTTTATGAAGATCACAAGAGTGAGGTTGAGTCTGTTCTTTGTGGCAACGGCAATGCTGATGTGCGCCAGCATCAGCTTCGCGGCGGCGACGATTTCGGTATCGCCAACATCCCTTGATTTTGGTGACGTAGCACTCGGAGATTCAAGTGAGCTTGAGTTGACTGTAGAGAACACGGGCGACGCAACTCTCACAGTATCTAGTATTGTATCAAACAACGGCGTTTTTGTTCCTGAACTCACTGAGCTTGTCATCCTCGCAGGTCAGACGGATGGAGTGGTTGTAACCTTCACGCCTATCGCTCTCACTCCCGAGGCCGGAACGCTCACTCTGACAAGTGACGACCCTGTAACGCCTTCTCTGGAAGTGCCGATGTCTGGAACGACCACCAGCCTTCTGGCAACTGTAGAGGTGAATCCCGACACGCTTAACACGCGTAGTCGTGGCCGCTATATCACGGCCTACATCGAGCTGCCAACAGGAATGGATCCTAACAATATAGACCCAAGCACAGTTACACTTACATATGACACAACGACTCTGAACGCCCTGACAGCACCTCCCCCCACTGTTGAAGACTACGATGATGACGGAGTACTGGAACTGGCGGTGAAGTTTAGCAGACCGGACCTGATCGAAGCTGTTGTGGGTGGCGGTAGCATGACGGTGGAGCTGACAATTGCCGGTTCACTCACCGATACAACCGCGTTCTCCGCCACTGATGAGATTAGTGTACTGGACAAGGGTTCCAACTGGCAATGGCGTATTCGTCCTCGTCCAACACCGAGACCCCGTCCCACACCGCGTGGAAGGGCTTGGGGATGGTGGCGCAACTTCGGCGACTAGTTCTCTCGCACGAATACAGTTCACCCATAGGAATGCAGACGGCTTCGGCTTCGGTCGAGGCCGTCTCTCTTTCTGGAGCTATAGCAGGGTCGAGCCTCTCACCAACGTCGTGAAGAGATCGACTTGATCTTACGTAAGGTCTGCTTCAACCTCTTCAAGGCATGCCTTCAAGTAATTGAGGCTCTTGCTAGCAACTGAAGCAGGGTCACCGTCGCATTTGAGCGGCTGGACAGAGACGTACTCAATATAGCGAATATCCTTGAGTGCCTTGAATATCGGTCGAAAGTCAGTGTCGCCCGAACCAGGCTCATGTCCGTTTGCATCATTCGCGTGGATATGGGTTACCTGTTCCCCCCCTGCCGCGATGATTTCAATCACATTTCGCTCAGCCTCTGCACACATGCTCCTGATACTGCAATCAAGTCGCAAGCTCGGATGATTGATCTCATGAATCATTTTCAGGGCTTCATCGGCCGTACGAACAAGCTTGGACTTCTCCTGCGGCTCAAGGCACACAGCCACACCGCGCTGCGCTGCAAGCGGCAAAACGCGACAGAAAGACTCCTTCATTGTATCCCATGCATCTTCGTAACCTTGGCCTGTCATTACGTTGCCACGATCGTCGGCACCACAGACCATCACCCTGCCTCCAAGGTCGCAACACAACTCGATGAGCGAACGGAAATATGAAACCGTTCGATTGCGTATGTTCGGGTCGGGGTGACAAAGGTGCAGACCGTCCGGCTTGACCATAAGCTGGTGCAGACCGACGATCTCGAGGTCAAGCTTATCGGCGGCTCGTCGAATCTCGACCCGTCGTTCGAGAGGTATACTTTCCACCGAATCCGCTAATGTACAAGGAGCGATCTCCACGCCGTCATAGCCGATTTCCTTCAGCGATTCGAAGACATCCTCTATCGTCCATCCTTCGTACAAATCGTTACATGCAGAGAATTTCATGATTGATGAATTGCTCCTTCTGTGCAGAAATCGGGAACGAGCCGTAGCTGGCATTCCACCAGATTCAAGGCAATTTTGTGATTATACTTCGAGTCTCATGTCAGTGTCAAAAGTCGCTCAGTCAATCACATCGATTGCAGCACGAAGTGCAAGTGATTATGATACCATTTGCTCGAGCGTCATAGGATATGTTACGTCTTATTTGGGAAGTATTGGCAGTATGAAGATCGTATCGATTACAGACACACACTTTGCGGAAGAGAACATAGACGGTCATCGCAAGAGCACTATCGCTGATATCCTGCTTCAGCGAGCAGTGCATCGTGTGAACAAGATGATCAAGCCGGACGTCACTCTTTTCCTGGGTGATGTGAACCAAGGTGCCAATCCAACGCTCCACGAGATAATGCGCGGCATCTTGGATCAGATCAATAGCCCCACGATTGTTCTGCCCGGAAACCACGACGGCCTAGTGGACAAGTTCTATGAAGTCTTCGACCGGCCGCCTGATACGGTGGATATTGACGGTGTTCGCTTTCTGCCGTTTTGTGACAAAAGATATCCTCACGGAAACGCCGAACGCACTGAGAAAGATTTGCAGCGCATGATGGCTGCTCGCAACGGACATGATGGCCCCATTGTTTCCTTACAGCACACTAGTCTCTTGCCGCCCGGCGCAACCGACTGCCAGTTTCAAGTGTTCAACGCAGACGAGATCATGACCGCAATGAGACACGCTGGCATTAATCTTTCGATAAGTGGTCATTTTCATCAAGGGTACGATCACGTGCCAAGTGGCGACCTGTCATTCGTGGTCACCCCAGCTCTTTGTGACCCTCCCTTCTATTTTCATGAGATAGACCTCGATAGGGACAATCTCTCGGTCACACGCCATCAGCTTGCAATGCCCGAGGAGCTTGAGCTGATTGATACTCACGTGCACACGCCGTTCGCCTATTGCAGCAGGAATATGGATATCCCTCGTGTCATTGAGATTGGGAAGGAACTTTCCTTGAAGGGAATCGTCTTTGCCGAGCATACGGGTCAGCTCTACTTCGACGAACCAACGTTCTGGGAAGCGCAGTTTCTAATTGACGGTATGGAGTCCAAAGAAGGTTGGAACAATCGTATGCCGGAATACTTGTCGGCGGTCGAATCCTTTGCGGATTCATTCGTATCCGTCGGGCTTGAGGTGGATACTGACTACCGCGCCAGGCCGGTCATTTTCGAAGAGGATCGCAAACGGCTGCACTTTGTGGTTGGCGGTATTCACTGGTTATCTGAACTTCAGAAGTCTGAGCCGAATGTCGATAAGGCTTCGGATGAGTTCCTATTCATGATGAAGGGCATTTGCTCTTCCGGCGTACACACCTTCGCTCATCCTCTCAGAGTATTCCGACGAGCTGGCGTGAAAGTTCCAAAAGAGATCATTCAACCCACCGTCAAGCTGCTTCGAAAGTATGACGTAGCCTGTGAAATCAACTGTCACAACAACAAGCCGTCCCTCCCACTGATCAAAGAATGCCTCAAGGCAGGCGTGAAATTCACGTTCGGTGGAGATGTTCACACGATGTACGAGGTCGGCGAGTTCCACCCAAATATTGAACTTCTGAGGCAATGCAATTTCAACGGAAATCTGAATGACATTCTGCTGGATGTTGACTCGATTCTCAGAAGAGCGGCGGCTACTTGACGCTCGCTTGGACTCCGGCTGACATATCTCGTATCGTTTCATAAGTCATTTTCAGATTTCCGAAAGATTCCATAAAGCCATAACCTCGTTGCCGGCTCTTAGTTATAGATGCCTTCTTAAAGTTGATTGAGAGTTGACTTGCCAAACATAGAATCCCTAGTCATTCGCGCACGGGATGGCGATCTAAACGCATATGGTGAACTGGTACGCCGGTTCCAGGACATGGCATGTGTATGCGCCTACGGTGTCCTTGGGGACTATCATCTCGCAGAAGATGTAGTGCAGGAGTCATTTGTCCAGGCTTATCGGTATCTTGGCAATCTGCGAAACGCCAAAGCGTTTCCGGGCTGGTTCCAGAAGATTGTCATCACCCAGTGCTACCGACTCACTCGTCGAAAGAAGCTTCTGATCGAGCCCATTGAACTCGCTCTGAACACTATTTCGGAGGAATTCGACCCCAGTGAAGCGGCCGGAAACACAGAGATGCACAATGCCGTGCTTGAAGCAATCAGGTCAATGCCCGAGCGCCAACGTGATGTGACATCCTTGTTCTATATCGAGGGTCTCTCTCAGCGAGATATTTCCACAGTCCTTGAAATCCCGGTCACAACGGTCAACAACCGACTCTACGCATCGAGAACGTGGCTAAGAGAAAGGATGAGCAGATTGAACGCCAAAGAGCCGTTGCAGGTAAAGGACAAATACCGAGAGATGATAGATTGTTGCTCATCTGTACTTGCCCCCCACGGACAATTGCTCACGATGAACCAGTTGGCAATCAATACATTTGCTCAATACCTCAAGATGGAAGATGGGGCACAGTTCATACTGTGGCCCTTTCGGTCTCCCCCCTTGCTCCACTGCCAGGTGAAGATGCTCGAGTTATTTCAGAAAGAGCAATTTCCGTCGCCGAAATTGGTTCTTGCCAACAAAGAGCCGGGGTTTGTATTGATTGAATACATAGGCAAAGAGACGCTGCAGGAAAAACTTGAGAGTGCTCCAAAAGAACGTCAAGTCACTTACATGACAAAGGCTGTGAAACTGCTCGCACAACTAGATGACCTCCTTGAGAAGCATGCGGACAGAGTAAACACAATTTCGGAAGAGGCAAGGGGCATGCGCGGGTTAGCTATCAACGAGACAAATACCAACACACACACGTACCGCCCCAAGAACAACAATGTAACGCAGTGGGCGGCAAGCATTCAATCAGAGACGATCCGTGACATTTTCGAATTGGCTGGCGTGGATAAGAAAAGCAGGAAAGCAGTAAGGGCATTGAAACTGGTGCCGCTCATTCTCGAACCGATCAGAAACATACCAATATCCACAGGCCCCGTGCACGTCTGCCCACACTACATGTTACTGAAGGAAGATGATGAGTTATGCTACTGGCGTTTCGCGACCTTATCGAAGAGACATAGAGACCATCGCCTTTTGACAACACTGACAGAAAACGTGGTCATCGCAGGCACAACAATGGCACCGCTCCCCAGAACTGAACTCGCAAAGGCCTACCACATGGTCCGATCCTTTGACATCCCTTTGGACGAATGGCTGCGCCAACTGGACGGCCAATTCTTCCATTACTACTGGTATCACGAAGGACTCCTAATATCGGATGCATTGAAACAAGGGGCCGAGTACGCAACTGACTGGTTCGTTTATTTCTTCGGACTGCCTTCGGATCGATACCGCCAGATGGTAGAAAACTATCTCATTGTCGGCAGCTTCTCTCAGGATCCGACTGTCGTCGAATTCCAAAGTCTTCTCGAGGACTTGCTGGGCGACTGGATTAGGAAAACAAGACAGTGCACAACACTGAGCACCTATGACGATTATCTGTCCTACAGGCTGCTTGCAGCGGACTATTCCAACGGCCCGTTGTAATGAGTCGATACAAAACGCTCGGGGTGACAAAGCAACATCAAGCAAACCGAAATTCGCCCAAGATAGATTGCCGCGTCGTTCGCAGTAGCGAACTCCTCGCAATGACCGCCAGTGTACCGTTTGCTGTCATTGCGAGGTCGTGATAGCGGCCGACGCAATCTCTCCCCGAGGAGAAAGACCTTTTTCAACCAGCCCCTGTTCCTTACCCCACACCTTCCGCGGCAAATAGGCCGAAATTCATGTATCGACTCCTCTCTAATCAAGTCCTTCGCACTCCACATTAGTGTGCGCTATGATGGTGAGTAAGTCGAACATTGCAGCCAGTCACGCTCACTGGAGGCGCCAAGAGAGCGATCCCCCCAAATGATTGAAGACCTTGATAGACAAGCATGTTCGGAGCGAAGGAAGAATGCACATCACGAAGAGCGCCGGGCTTTTTGAAGCAACAGACATCTCCTGAGTACTGCTTCGCCAGCTCAGATGTGTAACACTCTGTCGGTTGCAGTATACTTCGCGTCGACGTTCTATCCTTCACGCGGATACAATAGAGGTGTAACTTGGTTCGGTGTTAGCTGGTTAGTCTACATGGATCTGTTTTCATGACATTGTCAATCATTATCCCTGCCTTCAATGAGGAAAAGGAACTCCCGCGCTGTCTGCAAAGTGTTGATGCAGCGGTTGCCTCAGTTCAGCAGGATGTCGGTAGTGAACCAACCTTCGATGTCGAGGTGATTGTAGCGGACAATAATTCGACGGACGCCACAGCGGAGGTCGCGAAGGCGGCAGGAGCAAGTGTCGTTTTCGAGAAGCTTAACCAGATATCACGAGCGCGAAACGCGGGGGCAAATATAGCTACTGGCGATTGGTTCCTTTTCATCGACGCCGATTCCCAACTTCACGCTGACACATTAAGGGAATTGCTGAAGGTAATTGAGACAGGTCTCTATGTCGGAGGTGGTTCCGTTGTTCGCATTGACCACGCGTCCTTGGGTGTCAGATTGACCGAATGGCTCTGGAATACATTTGCACCGATCTTGAAATGGGCGGCAGGCTCCTTTGTCTTCTGCCGTGCCGATGTCTTTCGTGATCTTGGCGGCTTCAGCTTGGATCTCTACGCGTCCGAGGAAATCGATTTCAGCCGTCGCCTCAAGAAATATGCTAAGACACTTGACCTTAAGACAATCATTCTTAAGTCACACCCCCACGTCAGCTCCGGCCGCAAGATGGAACTGTATTCTCCGACTGAGCTAGCCAAGCATCTCTTTCGGTGCCTGTGGAGCCCCCGCAAGACTCTTCGCGACAGGAGCAGGCTGGATTTCTTCTACGACGGTCGGCGGTAGATATCCACACCTGCAACTCATTCGCGGTGCACTCGGGTTGACAGACGGGATTACATGGCCCCGACAACACTGGGCCTGATCCGTTGGTTGCTCACTCCGAATGCCTGAGGTCATCGTGGTCTCGGCGGTCTTAGTGGTTTGGGTGGCTTGTGGGGTTTAATTACCTTTGGCTTTATCACCTTCGGTTTCACTACCTTGGGTTTAACTACCTTCGGCTTCACGATCACAGGACGAACCTTATTGGCTGCAATGACCTTCTTGGCCCACGCCGAACGTCCCGTGTGCCAGTTTGCCCAATGAACCAATCTCTTGTAGGCCAACGGATACACCTTTGGCCGAGCGAGCACATATGTCACTACGTCTGTCTCATTCTGATCTTTGAGTTCTGCGATTACGCTTTCGAGTTCTGCGTTCTCCTCTTCACTCTCACACAAGGCCTTGAGGACTGTCAGCATTTGCTCGTTTTCGGCCTCTTCGGACTCGCCACTTTCTTCGGACACTTGGGCCCCTTCGAGATTAGCATGATAATCATGGTACTCGTCTCCCGTGAGCTTTCCGTCTTCGTCAGCATCAGCGGCATCGAGGTCGGTGGCAAGCACGACATAGGCCATGTTCTGAGCTTCTGCCAACTCCTCGCCGCTCACCAAGCCATCTCCGTTTCTGTCGAGAAACTCAAAGCAACTATCCTCACCTTCTCCCCATGCTGAAATCGCGCCGACACACAACAACAAAAGCACTGTCAGTACCACTTTTGCCCGTCCGTTCATGTTGCTCCTTTCTCTTCGTCCCAGTGTCCTGCTGCAAACACAACCTACAATCACGTTAATGCCAGGTAAGGCATATTGCCATATTGCTTTGACCAATATGCAGTCTGCCATCACTGTTCCTTTTGGAACTTGTTGACTTTTCTCTTCTCATGCTTACTATAGTATGTCAAGGAGGCTACCGAAATAATGCGCGAACTCGTTATTCCATCCGTGCTTTTTATTTTTATTATCGGCTTAATTTCGTCTTGCTCGAGGGCTGAGGAGGATATCGACCAGTATCCATCTGAGCTGATTGTCAAGTTTAAGGACAGTACAACACGTGAAGCCCGGCAGACTGCACATCGCGTCATGGGAGCACTACGTTGGCGTCGGTCTTACAGGGATGCTTTTGAGGTTGTCGCTTTTCGTCAGAATATGGTTGACCGGGCAATGGCGCGATACCGCTTGGACCCGCAAGTAGAATATGTCGAGCCAAACTATCGCCGCCGTGCATCCTGGACGCCTGACGAACCGGATTTTGGGACTTTCTGGAATCTTCACGCTATCAATATTGCTGAAGCATGGGAATACAGCCGTGGTGCCGGCGTCATTGTCGCCATTGTTGATTCAGGCATTACCAGTGGCGGTGCAGACGGTTTTCAGTATCCGCTTCTTCCCGGTTACAACTTCGTCGCAGGCAACACTGATACAACCGACGACGAAGGTCACGGCACCTTTGTCGCAGGTGTTGTTGCCCAGTATACCAACAACACTTTCGGCTCTGCTGGTGTTGCCCCTGAGGTATCGTTGATGCCGGTCAAGGTTCTTGATTCTGCCGGACGCGGTCGGACAAGCGCCATAGCTGATGGGATACGCTGGGCGGCAGACAATGGTGCGAAGGTCATAAATATTTCTCTTGGCGGACGTCGCGGCTCCCGTACAGAGCGAAGGGCCATATCCTACGCGCATCAAATGGGCTGCCTCATTACTGCAGCCGCGGGAAATAGCGGCAGTCGGCGGCGCATTGATTCTCCGGCCAAGTACAGGGAAGCCATTGCAGTCGGAGCTATCGAAGCTGACCTTACACTCGCAAGGTACTCGAATTCCGGGCGTAGTCTAGATGTCGTAGCTCCCGGCGGAAACATCTATGTTGACCGCAATGATGATGGTGAGCTTGATGGGATTTATCAAGAAACACTACTCCCAGGCACTACGCCAGTCTTCTACTTTGACCACTGGCAGGGCACTTCGATGGCAGCGCCACACGTGGCCGGTCTGGCCGCACTACTCTTTGAAGTACATTCAGAATGGTCCAATACACAGGTGCGCCAGAGGATTGAATCAACCTGTCAGGATCTTGGAAGCTCCGGCAGGGATAGACAATACGGTCATGGCCTTATAGACGCGGCAGCCGCGCTGTCAGGGCCATAGTAAGTCTTGCTTCTGGCCAAGCCGAAGCTCAGAGCGTACTGACAAAACTGGACTGACTGGATTCTCGGCCATTTGAGGTACAACTGATCTTGGGAGGATCAGCGAATGACGGAAGAGAATGAGGCCAACATGGCAACGAAGGAATCATGGATGATCAGAGAGAAAGTGGAGAGCACAGGGGAACTCCTCCGCTATTTCCTCCGAGTTCACCATTTCTTCTTTACCTACATAGAACCACGGGCACGAGAAGGCAAGGTAGATTTCCCGCGTCTTCATGAATTCATGGAAACAGAAATGTTCAGCTTCAAAGAAGCGTGCCACCTTTTATTCCGACGCAATGACCACGAGGTTCCGTCCCAGGCAAGTACCGGTTCACTCTTTGACATTCTGATCGGCTCTATCTTTCACGAAATGCTGAAGATCAAGGAAAATATCTACCATCTTGAAGTCTATGCACCATTGGTCGAACGGCTGGAAAAACACGTCAACCACGACAACATTCCCACCTATGAACGCGACTTCTTCAGAGCATACGAAAGAATTGCCAAGCGCGCTCGCAATTCCTTGCGGGATGATCTGATGAGTGTAACGGAAATCTTCCGCGAGGCATCGGACAATTTGAAAGTGCTCCTTCGCGAAAACCGATCTTATCCTTTACTTTCCAGAATGCTTGTAGAGGATGAAGATCTGGTGAACGAAGCATATGGCGATCATGGTCTGGAACAGGTACTGACTTACATGTTTGAAGGTGACTTAGCCGAAGGCTATGCCTCCGCTGCCAGCGCATTCCTTAAGGGTGGATGGTACGACAAGGCCGACACGTTTGCCAATACGGCACTCCATGTCGATCCCAACAACGTTCTCGCGCAGGATGTGCAGCATCAGGTAGAACAAGCCAGAAAAACATTGCAGCAGTCTAAATAGCTGTTTCCGTGTCTGCAACGGAGAAGTGTCACGTCAGGAATACAGAAGCATCCGACTCTGCATAATCTGATCGACACAAGAATGTGCCTAATCGATGAAGATCAGGGAGAAACAATGTCCGTCGACAAGAATACGAAACTCACATCCGAAAGAAGCAACCAACATACGTTTCGAGGCTTGCTCGAGTCTATCGGCAACACCCCCCTCGTGGAATTTCTACAAGTCAAGCACAAGGGCGGTGCCAGGATACTGGCGAAACTTGAGGGACATAATCCTGGCGGATCCGTGAAGGATAGACCTGCCCTCTGGATGATACAGAAAGCAGAGGAGAGAGGTGAACTCCAACACGGCAAGACCATATTGGAACCGACATCCGGCAATACAGGCATTGGCTTGGCAATGGTCTGCGCATGCAAAGGTTATCGTCTCAAGCTGACCCTGCCGGAATGCGTGAGCACCGAACGACGACAGACTCTGCTCGCCTATGGAGCTGAACTAGTGCTAACTCCCGCAGCGGAACGCACTGACGGAGCAATCAGAGCTGCTCACAGAATAATGGAAGAAGAGCCGGATCGTTACTTCATGCCAAACCAGTTCACAAATCCCGACAACTGGCTGAGCCACTACGAAACAACTGCACCAGAGATCATCACCCAAACCGGCGGGGACATAACCGTTTTCGTAGCAGGAATGGGTACGACCGGCACTCTTATGGGAGTTGGCCGAAAACTCAAGGAACATGATCCGAATATTCAGATTGTTGGTGCCGAACCTATCGAGGGACACGCGATCCAGGGCCTGAAAAACATGACTGAGTCAATCGTCCCCGAGATCTACAAGAAAGCCCGCCTCGACCGGGTGGTCAACGTGGACGACCGACAGGCCTTCTCAACAGCACAGAGGCTGGCTTTGGAAGAAGGGCTTTTTGTTGGTATGAGCAGCGGAGCCGCCGTGTGGACAGCATTGCAAGTTGCAGCCGACCTGTCCCCTGCCGATACTGTAGTCGTGCTACTTCCCGACCGCGGAGACCGCTATCTGTCCACAAACCTCTTCAGGTCTGTCTGCGCCGAATGCCCACCGTAGAGGAATTGAACCGGGAAAGAACCATGTACAACATAGTTCGCAAGGTTACGGCTATCACTGCTCAGAAGCATGCTGGCGTTTTGCACCTGCTGCTGTTCGTGTATCCATAAGGAGTCACCTATGCCAAAACCACTGTCCATAGGCCAGTACCTCCTGGACCAACTCTATCGCCATGGGGTGAGACACATTTTCGGGGTGCCTGGAGACTACATCCTTGGCTTCTACGAGTTGATGGGGAATAGCCCTATCCAGCACGTAGGCACCACTCGTGAGGATTCGTCGGGCTTCGCTGCCGATGCTTATGCACGCGTTAACGGTCTCGGAGCAGCATGCGTCACGTATTGTGTCGGTGGATTCAATATCACAAATGCAGTCGCAGGAGCCTACGCTGAAAAGTCGCCCGTTATAATCATAAGCGGCGCACCGGGCATGAAAGAGCGAGAACGTGACCCGCTACTCCATCACCGCGTGCGTGATTTCTCCACTCAACGTGAAGTGTTTTCGCGCCTCACAGTCGCCAGCACATCGCTTGAAGACCCCCTAACCGCGTATCATGAGATTGACCGCGTGATCCACACCGTCACGCGCTACAAACGACCCGGCTACATTGAGTTGCCACGAGACATGGTCGACGTCGCGCACACCCACAAGCATCGCGATCAGACTCTGGAGGCCATCACTGACGCTGATGCATTGGCGGAGTGTATCGACGAAGCGAAAACAATGCTCAATTGTAGTAAGCGTCCCGTGATTCTTGCTGGCGTCGAGATCCACCGTTTCGGATTGCAGGATGCTCTGGTCAAGCTGGTGGATAAGTTAAACATACCCGTTGCAGCCACGCTGCTTGGAAAATCAGTCATCAGCGAAGCCCACCCCCTCTATCTCGGCATTTATGAGGGAGCAATGGGGCGTGCAGAAGTCCAGAAGTATGTCGAGTCCGCCGACTGCGTGTTGATGCTCGGTTGCTTCATGACTGATATCAACCTCGGCGTGTACACGGCCTCACTGGATACAGGTCGCGCCATATCGGCCACTTCGGAGAAAGTCTCTATCCGTCGCCATTCCTTTGAAGATGTGCCTTTCCGCAGTTTCATGAAGAGCCTGCTCAAGGCGAAGCTGAACCGCCATCCCAACCCTAAGAAGCCGCGATCAAAGACTGTAGACGGGCGAAAGTCAAAAGATAGCGACCCGCTCACAATGCGCACACTTATCCCGATCATCAATGATTTTCTCACAGAAAACATCGTTGTTATATCTGACATTGGTGATTGCCTTTTTGGCGCGGTGGAGTTAAAGATACACAAACAGACGGAATTCATCTGTCCCGCTTACTACACCACCATGGGTTTTGGCGTTCCCGCCTCGATTGGCGCCCAAATGGCAAAGAAATCACTCCGCCCTCTCGTATTAGTCGGCGACGGAGCGTTTCAGATGACCGGATTCGAGCTATCAACCGTCGCCCGACTCGGCCTTAATCCGGTAGTCATTGTGCTCAACAACCATGGCTATAGCACAGAGCGCCAGATCATGGATGGTCCATTTAATGACGTGCTGAACTGGCATTTCAGCAAGGTTCCTGAGGTCCTGGGCAATGGGAAGGGATATCTGGCAAATACAATTGGAGATATGCGAAAGGCGTTGGAGGCATCAATGGCCGACCGCAACACTTTCAGCATAATTGAAGTCGAACTTGATCCGTACGACATCTCTCCCGCGCTCCAACGACTCGGCGAACGCATAGGTAAGCAAGTAAAGAGTTCGTCACAGAAGGTTCCGCAAAGGCACCAACAATCATAGAATAGGAGCGGCCGTATCGGAGGAAACACATGGGGGCGATCAGCATGTCAGAGCTCCAAAGTGAACTGCTAACCGCCGGTGCCACATTTGTGGCGTGTGGTGATCTCCGCGAACTCTCACCTGATTGTCGTCTTCGCCTCCCCCGTGGGCACAGGCCAGAGTTCCTCTCCTCCTTGTCAAACGGTGTATATGACAAATGCGACCCAGAGTATGATCGAATTAATGAATTGCGCGGCAAATTGGGCTATATCTGTGTTGAACTGTTAATGGCGGATGGACATCGCGCTTGCACCGTCCCGCCAGAACTATCGAGCGCGAACGCGAGTACTCTTTCTGCACGGTTGCCTCACAAGACCGTCGCAACAAGGGCAGGAGCAGGATGGATTGGAAAATGCGCTATGCTCGTAACTAAGAAATTCGGTTCTGCTGTCCGACTCGTAAGTGTGCTTACAGACGCTGACTTGCCCACTGGCATACCAATCGACGAATCTAGCTGTGGCGAATGTCGAGACTGCGTCGATGCCTGCCCAGCCGGAGCACCGTTGGGAGCCGATTGGCGCGCGGGTTGTGAGCGTGACAGTCTCTTCAATGCCCGCGCCTGCATGACTTTCAACGAATCTGAACTGAAATGCTATGACCTTCGTCATCATCCTTGTCAGGCTTGCGTTGCGGTGTGCCCGTGGACAAAGAAGTACGTGAGCCTCCTGCATCATGACGGACAGCGCCCCGAGTGATTTCTTCGATATAGCCTTGTTCACACGCATAATCTCCCATTCTGCTCCGACCATATGTCAGAATTCGACCTGACATGCCTGGCGACAGTGGAAGACGGCATGGACACCGATATTTCGTTGCTGACAGGTATTCAGCGAACAGGGATGTTGAAGTGTTGTGAGCAGGACGAAGAATACATCAGTGAGCGTCTTAGGTGAGACCTTACGTTCGCTTTTATGAGGCTTGTCCGACGTTAGGCCACGTCTGGCTGACCCTTGCTGTTCCTGCTGCCATTATTGCCGAAGCGCCGCTTGGATTTGTGCATGCCCGAACTCGCATGGTCATTACGGGATCGCTTCTTGAAGTGTGTATCACCGTTCTCACGCATGGCCACATAGACTTCTTTGCGATGAATAGTATGCTGAGCTGGTGCTTCGATGCCGATTTTCACCTGGCTGCCGTGAACTTCAAGCACCCGGATTTCGATGTCGTCACCGACGATAATGCTTTCACCACGTCTTCGGCTAAGTACCAGCATATTGGACCCTCAATTTCCTTGGGACAATTCCCTTAAGAGTCTCGCCCGCTTTTGCGATGGGTTAAGCGTCTTGCGTTTTGTGCCTTTTTCGGAACGCGAGTAGGATAGTTTTGCCCTACGCACTGCTTTCCGGAAGTTAGCGTCATCCAGGCTTGATGTTTTCCTAATCATTTCCACTTCCTGCATATTCTTGCATTGACCAGCGACCTAATTGAACACCTATATGGCTTTGGGAGCGTTGCCTTGCCTGCATCCGTCTGTTCCAGAGCTTTGCTTGCGTCCTGATTCTTTTCCGAAAAGTCCGACGAATATGTCTACCATTTCCGGGTCAAACTGGCTGCCCGCACACTTACGCAATTCTGAAACGGCAACACTCGCTGACCGCGGATTTCGGTAAGGACGTCGAGACGTTATTGCGTCATACACGTCGGCAACCGCCAGAATGCGTGACATCTTTGGAATATCACGCCCAGCCAAGCCATCTGGGTATCCATTCCCGTCATATCGTTCATGATGGTGCCGGACATAACATGCAACGTCGTCTCTACTTGTGATCTCCCTAAGTATCCTGAAACCAGTGATCGGATGCTCCTTGACCACATCATATTCTTCTTCCGTGAGAGGACCTTTCTTGTTCAGGATCTTCACGGGCACTCTCATTTTACCTATGTCGTGCAGCAGAGCTGCCAGTTCGAGAGCATCTTTCTCCTTTGGTGAGAGTCCTAGTGCTTCAGCTATGCGCATTGCGCGCTGCGACACTCTAAGTGAGTGTCCGTGTGTGTGGGAGTCCTTTGCGTCGATAGCGTAACTGAGCGATCGAGCAACAACCATCTGCGGCTCCTCTTTGTATTCCAATCTTCCAACATCTTCCTGACTTCTACTTTCCTTGAGTGGGCGCTTTTCTCACACAAAAGCATCAGCCACACTTAGTCATTCTCCCCATACAGAATCGCGTCTTGGTCACATCCTTTCTTCCTTCTGCCTCATCCTCAGACCTTTGCTTGCCGAGACTCTTCCCGATAGCATCGAGTCCCACCCTTCCTCAGGCTATCAACCAACCGAGCAAGCCTTGTCGAACTGAACGGCTTCACAATGTGGCCGTCGGCTCCAGCCTCTTTCATTCTCTCCACATCTTCCGGGAGGCTCCGCCCCGTCAAGAAGCACACACGGGGAGGACGGTCACCAGCTTTCACTTCCTTGCACAGTTCACAACCGTTTCCGTCCGAAAGCATCATGTCAAGCAATACAACGTCAGGTACCATCTCTTCTAGCTTGGACAGTGCGTCCTTGATCGAACAAGCAATCGCTACTTTGTGTCCAGATTTTCGCAGCAGACAAGAAATGATCCGGCAAAGACGACGGTCGTCATCGACCACCAACACCTTACATGGCAGAGTCATGCTCAATCTTTCTCATGCCGGGCCGGTACCTGAGAATCAAACAACACACGAACTGAAAGCATCCCTGCTACCGTCCGACAGAGTTGTCCCTGCGTTCCCAGTATCGGCTTGTTTGTCAAGAAAATTAAACCCATATTGGCGATTGAGACTATTGCGGCACAATGAGAGAATCCCCGGGCAATGGAGGTGTATAATAGCTGTCGAACCACGATGTCTGTGTCCACCATGTGGCCACTGACTTTGGGGGTTCCATAATCACCTGAATAGCTTTTCGGTCCAGGTACCCTATGGAAAAGACACGCCCGGGGAGTTCTCAACAAATGAATGATGAATTGAGTATCGTCATCATCGGTCCAGGCAAGGTTGGTACAGCCCTCGCCGTCATTGCCAACGAAGCTGGTCTTTCAATATCGGCAATTGGAGCACGTAACATAGAGCAGGCCAAAGCTACCGCAGCCCGCATCGGCAAAGACTCCTTCGCCGGTAGTCCTGCGGAGGCAGCGCGACGGGGACAACTCGTGCTCATCACTGTTTCTGATGATTCAATTGCAGAGGTCTGTGACGAGCTTGCTGCGAATCACGCGTTTTCAGAAGGCACCGTAGTGGCACATTGCTCCGGTGTATTGTCGAGCACGGCTCTCGCAAGTGCACGAGATCTGTGTGGCTGTGCTGTCGCGTCGATGCATCCTTTGCATACGTTTCCTTCTGTGGAAGCAGCTCTTGAAGGATTGTCGGGGGCCTTCTGTGTCGTGGAAGGAGACGATCATGCTTTGCCCACAGTACATGGCTTCTGCGAGAAAATCGGCCTCAAGCCTGAAACCATAGACATTGATTCAAAGCCCCTTTACCACGCTTCCGCTGTACTGGCCTGCAACTACCTCTGTGCTCTCATGGATGCTTCTCTTTCGCTGGCTGAGGAAGCAGGAATCGATCGTGAGACAGCTTGGGATGCTCTTGAACCGCTTGTCCTTGCTACACTGCGCAATATCCGCGATACGGACACGGCAGAGGCCCTGACTGGCCCCATAGCGAGAGGTGATGAGAAGACCGTATCAATGCACCTAAGGAAGCTCGCCCACCTATCCAGGCAAATGAACTATCTCTACAGAGCGATGGGCGATTACACAGTAGAGCTTGCCATTCGGAAAGGTACGCTTTCCACGGAAAGAGCCACGGCTATTCGCGACTTACTACGGGAACACGAATAGAATCACTTGCCCTTCCTGTTCACCAGCTCTTGCTATGTCCCGTTTGTCGATCTCGCCAGTCAGGCAATGGTCTTTGCCAAATGTCTTTCTTGTTTCTGCAGGATCTGTCTCGACCGCGACCTCGAACGGTCACAAACAATCGATTCCGACATCCAGCATCAGTGCTATCAGCACTCGCGGGTCACCATCGCTGGACTATCTCTCAGGCCAGTTGAACCTCTTGAGCAGTCGTTCGGGCATCATCTTGGCTGCTTTGTCTATCTGTTCGGCTGTAAATGAATCTCGCCATTCGTCCGGCCTTGCGTTGCGGAAGTGGAATTCCCCTTCGTACGTGGGATCGTCTGCTCTCTTGGGTGTAAATGGCTTGAAAGTCCAGATGGACTTGTCTATGCCGTAGAAGTCCAGTATGCGATCAAAATACGCGTTTTCGTCCTTCACAAACTCTTCGTACTGCACCATTAGGACTTCGGTCTTGAACTTCGGATCCTCGATTGCATCAAGCCATCCCTCAATCCACCTGATAGCGTCCGGCAGGTAGTTGCCCACTTGTACTCCGACCTGCTCTTCAAATGACATATCGAAGTAGCCTTCCGGCATGTAATCGGGATTCATTAGGACAAGACCCCACTTGGTGCCAAGAAGATCAACTGTCCCGTTAGGCAGTGCGCTTTGAAGATACTGAATACATCTTTCCTTAAAAGGTAGTCGGGACATATCCGCAATCGCATCGTCAGCACCGGCTCCGGTCTGCTTCATATGTTCCTGTTCATTCTTGAAGGTCAGCATATGATGAGCCCATTCCAAGGCCGAACTCCGTGGATCTCTAACGTGGACTATCATCTTATCCAGGCATCCACCCAAGACGGCCTTGTTCTGCCACGATGCGTCTATGTGCTCCTGACAGACAACACCACCCTGGGCCAGAAGGGCTGCGTGTTCGGGCACAATCAGGTCCACCGGGAAGAAGTGGCACGAAACCCTCATCATATCCAGATCCAATCCCTTGGCCAAAGCTGTCCACGTGTAGACAGATGCCGACTTGGGCAGTGTGTTCAAGAGGATTCCGGGTAGATTTTTCTTTTCGGTATCGACTGCAGTGTTCTTGGCATCCATCGCTCTTTCTCCTTTGCCCAAATGTTAATACTTCACACACAAGTCAATGGCGGTTTGCGCGAACAACTATAGACTATTCCCACAAACTTGCAAGTCAAATCGGATCAACATCCTCAATCACCGAATGAGATTTGGTCATTGGAGGTCTGGTGGTGGTAATTCATTCTTCCGCAGCGGATGGACTGACCACGACCTGGACGAAGTTATTGAAGTAATCCCTCGCGAATTCGATGGAATCCTCCTTCTTGACCTGCCGAATCAATTCCGGAATCTTGTCAGCGAAATCATAGGATAGACCATACATCTCGTTGATCGCGGCACTCTCGGCCATTTCGCCATTTGTCTGGCGCCCCAAGGCGTGCACGGCAAGTGCAAGTTGACGCGCACGCTCAAACTCTTCGTCCGTAATCTCGCCACGCTTGGCTCGATCAATGTGTTTCCATATGATTTCGAGCACCATATCCGCATTCTCCGGCTGGCACGTTGCGATAAAAGCAAAATACCCTCGATCCAAAGCAACCCAGTTGAAGCCGTGTGTCTCGTAGACAAGCTGCTTGCCGCGCAATTCTTCATGAATCCATCCGGTGGGATAGGAGATTCCGGACATCACAGCCTGAAGCACCATCGCATTCATTTGCTCTTTCACATCCGTGACCTTCAATCCGGGGAAAGCAATGGCCACGCGTGCGTTTTCACGGTCCAGCTTCTTTGAGGCAAACCTGTTGCCGTCAAGCTCTGGTTCCTGTGGCGGCTGGGGAGCCTCATAGTCCGGTGACTGCTCGAAATCAGCGAATGCGTCCTTCACAGCTTGAAGAACGAGTTCTGGCTCAACATCGCCAAATACAGACATGACCATGTTGTTGGGAACCGTGCATTTTGCGTGGAACTCCCGCAACCCTTTCACCCCAAGGTCCGAGATCGTCTCGATCGTGCCGCTTCGGTTCAAGCGGTAAGGGCTTATCGTGTAGAGGGTCTCTCTCAGCAGCTTCCGCCTCACGGTATCGGGATCTTTTTCCTGCCTGCGGATGCCTGCCAGTGTCAATTGCCGTATCCTTTCGATCTCATCCTCCGGGAACGACGGGTTCCTGATAACATCTGCAAAGACTGCGAGCGCCTTCGCGAAATCCTCAGCCAGAGCCGACGCTGTGACGTAAAACGTATTGTTACCGCCGCCGGCTCCTATGCTCCCGCCCATTGAATCAAAAATGGCGGCGATCTCTTCGGCCGTCAATTCTTCTGTGCCCCGTGTAAGCATGTTTGCCATGAACTCGCTGATACCGTTGTTCTCATCGTTCTCAGCGCGCAACCCACCAGGAAAGTATGCCTTGATGGCCACAATAGGGTGTGCAGTGTTCTGTCGAACCAAGAGGCGCATTCCATTATCAAGAACGAACTTCTGGATGTCACCAGCCTCACCTTTGGCTTTCTCTGGCGCAGCCAACTCCGAACCTCGTGGACGAATGGCTCCAATGGTATAGCTGTCGTTGCGAAGGTACTCTTGGGCTACCTTGAGAATCTGCTCGGCCGTGACTTTCTGGATATTCTCCACATAGTATTCATCAAAGTCAGGATCGTTGGCGGAACTCATCCCCGATGCGAGTGATGAAGCCTGCGCCTTGACCGTCTGAGCACCGAACACGTGCCTCGACAGAGTCTGACGCTTTGCCCTCTTCAACTCTGCTTCGGTGACGGGATTCTTGCGTACCTCTTCTATCTCTTCAAGAATCGCAGCCTTGGCGGTTTCGACGTTTTTGTCTTCAAGTGTTGCACCAACAATGAACACGCCATTCACAAACGCTGGTGTGTACGATGAACTGTAGACCGAATGAACCAGGCGCTTCTCGTTGCGAATAGTCTTTACAAATCGTGACGACTCCCCCCACGACAGGATGGACGAAAGAAGATCGAGGGGATAAAGGTCCTCGTGTGCAAGTGGCACTGTCTGCCACGTGATGTTCATCCGCGTTTGATTTACGTCCATCTCCTGCTCAACCTGCCGGACAGTGAGCTGAGGCGGCTCTTGCGGCAGGGTGTCTTCGGGGACACGGCCGGGAGGAGCATCACCAAAGGCACCTCGCACTTTTTCGAGCACCTCTTGCCACTCGAAATCCCCGACAGCCGAGACAATCATCAGATTTGGGACGTACCGGCGACGGTGGTAGGCCAGCACATCCTCGTAGGTGAGGTTCTCCACGAGATTCCTGTATCCGATGACGGGAATCCGAAAAGGTGATACATGGTACGCCGTTTCCCAGGTGATTCGATGCAACATGCGCCTCGGGTCGTCATTGCCACGCTCTATTTCACGCACGACTACGCCGTGCTCACGACTGAAGGCCTCTTCAGGTATATCGCAATTCAACATCCAATCCGACAACAGTTCCAACGCTGTGTCGAAATCATCAACTGAACAGTCGATAAAGTACGACGTGTGATCGGAAGTCGTATACGCATTGCTGACATTGCCAATTTGTTCAAGAAGCTCTCTGCTTTCCTCCTCAGTTCTTGTCGGAGTATTCGTGCCGTGAACGAGGTGCTCGAGAAGATGGGAAATGCCGCAACCCAGAAACTCGCCTTCGTAAATGCTCCCGGCTTTCACTTGCACCCGAAGATGCGCAACAGGTG
>Ga0180433_10001120_pt1 | contig 45515 bp, 43 predicted proteins | sample SS_ome_8_FD_132980 | JGI IMG/M metagenome (GOLD analysis project Ga0180433, IMG submission 132980) | Hypersaline lake sediment archaeal communities from the Salton Sea, California, USA - SS_1_D_1 metaG | ecosystem: Environmental > Aquatic > Non-marine Saline and Alkaline > Hypersaline >...
AGATGGGAAATACAAGAGATATCCTGCGTTTTACCATCCTGGGGAATACAAATTTCCTGAGCCGATTGGTGCGGTTTTAGTTACGGGACATACCCATGAAGAAGCGGTAACACTACCCCGCTTTATAGGCAAGGGCATCAAGAATTGTGCTTTTAGGTATCCATATGACCCGATAGCAGGCGCCTTGGTTCAATTAAGATTGACCAGTGGAGAGCCTATAGATGTGAGGGGTATGAAAGTAGTTCCCAGAGAGGTCTTAATAAAACTGATCAAAGCTCCGGCGAATGCATTTCTGGAGGAGGATGAGAGCACTGTCAAGGGCCCTCCTGCATATACCAGTTCCATAGTAATGGAGATAAAGGGAGCTAAAGCAGGAGAAGATGTGGCATATAAGCTAATAAAGTTTTCTGCAACTCCTGAGGAAAATCTGCGTTTATACAAGCAGTTTGGCACAACAAAAATTGGTGTTGCTCTACCTGCAATTGTGGGAGTGAAGATGTGTGCGGCGGGCGAGGCAGAGAGTGGAGTTATTGCTCCGGAGTGCCTGGATGCAAAGAAATTTCTCAAGATGATGGCCGACGCGGGTGCACCTGTGCGCTTTGAGGAGATATGTTCGAAGGAAGTGTCTGTCTGCTAGTGACATAATCACAGAGAAAGGAATAGAGAACGAGAAGTTATGGGCAAACCCAGGACGACCTTTTTATCGCAAGAGGAAATAGAAGCTATTCACAATGCTTCATTACATGTGTTGGAGAAGACGGGCATCAAGGTGGTAAGTGAGATAGCTCTCAACATCTTGAATAAAGGGGGAGTGAAGGTGGATTACGGGACGAGTCGGGCCACTATTCCCAGGCAACTGGTTGAGGAGGCATTGAAGATGGCTCCCAAGACCATAACATATGGTGCCCGGAATCTTAAATATGATTTTGTACTGAACAAACAGGAGCCGCATTTCTGTGCAGATGGAGACCCTCCTTTTATACTGGATTGGGAGACCGGGCAGCGAAGATATTCCACGGCTGAAGATATTGCTAAGTGTGCGGTGATAGCCGATTATCTGGACCATGTTCGTGTTGTTTGGCGTATGTTGACTGCTACGGATGTACCGGCGACTATGCAAAATATTGTCGGTCTGTATACTAGCTTAAGCAACACGGAGAAGCATTGTGAGCAGGGTATGCTGGATGCCAAACAAGCCCGATATGCGATTGAAATTGCCACCGCTATAGTTGGCGACAGTAAGAGGCTCAGGGAGAGGCCCATTATCTCGGCGATACAGTGTCCGTTCTCCCCGCTGATGTATGACAAGGGTATAACGGAGGGAGCGATAGAGCTGGGCAGGGCAGGTATTCCGGTTGTGTTATATCCGTTGCCTCTGTCTGGGGCGACGGGACCTGCGACTCCGGCGGGCACGATGGTTATTGCCAATGCCGACGTTCTGGGGGGCCTTGTTATCCAGGAGCTAACCAGACCTGGCGCACCGGTAGTTTATTGTGCGGGTGCCGGCATCGTAAATTTTCATACCGGAGATCAGAGTGAGTCACCTGAGGATCCCCTGATGCACATGGGCCTGGGGCAGTTAGCCCGCTATTATGGCTTACCTGATGAAAGGGAGGTTTTTTACGGTGCCTCCAAATTGCTGTCCCGGCAATCCCGCCATCATACGGTTGAAGCGATGCTGACACAAATATCGACTGAGACTGTTCCCGACATTGTTCTTGGTCTGGGGGGATTGGGAGGAACCACATCACCGGAGGCGATGGTGATTGATAACGAGATTGTAGATTATGCCTTAAGGTTTGCGCAGGGTATTGAGGTGAGTGAAGACACTCTGGCCTTAGATGTTATTGATAAAGTTGGGCCTGGCGGGCATTTTCTAGGTGAGAAGCATACACTGAAGCATTTCAGGGAGAGGTGGATGCCGAGGCTTGATGTGGACAGTCTGGAGACATGGGAGAAGGAAGGCATCAAGTCACTAGGCGAACTGGCACATGAAAAGGTGAAGGAAATACTGGCGACACATAAGCCGACGCCTCTTCCTGAAGATGTTGATAGGGAAATATTCTGTATTTTACAAAAAGCCACGGAAAAACCTTGACATGTAGCGTGAGCCGTGTTAAATTACACCGTTTTAGAGAAAAGTAAACGAAGAACGGGAGGGATAGAAATGAAAGCATTAATAGTAGGAGCTGGCGCACAGGGGCTTGTAATAAGCTGGGTATTGTCAAAGTCTGACGATGTCTCAGAGATAGTCCTGGGTGATATTGACCAAGAAAGAATGAAGGACATTGTAGAAACGAATCAGAGCAAGAAACTGAAGACAGAGCGGGTGGATGCCAGTGATACCGATGGCATGATAAAGCTAATGAAAGATGGGAAATTTGACCTGGTAGTGAATGCCACCCTGACCGACTTCAACGACAATATAATGGAAGCTTGTTATGAAGCAAGAGTAAACTACCTGGATTTGGCAACCAGCGGGAGCTTTCCGGGTGGGGATGAGAACATGCCCGTCGAAGAGCTAAAGTACGCCAAAAAATGGGAGGAGGCTTCTCTTAAAGGGCTGATCTTAGCTGGTTCCGATGCCGGCACTACAAATGTAATGGCCAAAGAGGCTGCCGATGAATTAGACGAAGTTGACAGTATAAGAATTAAGGATTATGCTATCACCGAATCTGAAAAGCCAATAGTGTTGTGGCAACCACAAACTTATCTGGAGGACCTTAGCTCACCGGCTGTGGTATGGGACAATGGCTATAAAAAAGTGCCTCCCTTTACTGGGGAAGAGGAATATGATTTTCCTCCACCTATAGGTGCTAAAGGGAAGGTGTACTATCATAGCCATGAAGAGCCGCTGGTAATCCCGAAGTTTATTGGGAAACCGGTAAAATATGTAGAATTTAAGATGGGTGAACCCGAACTTATGCTCTGGAAATCTATTGTGGACCTGGGATTGATGAGCAAAGACCCCATTGAGGTTGAGGGTAAGAAAATAGCTCCCAGGAGTGTTTTCTTAAAGTTGTTACCTCCGACACCCAAAGCGAAAGAACTGATAGAGCTGGTAAAAAGCGGAAAGCTAAATAGCAGGCTGATACTTACCGTGGATGTTGATGGCAAAAAAGCGGGCAAGGATTTGCATTATCAAATGTGGGCAGAAGGTCCCGATTGTGCAACGGCCTGCCAAAAAATTCCCGGTGCCAGTGATATATCCCATGCTACCGCAGTTTCAGGAGCTTTATTCTCATTAATGATGTTACGAGGGCAGGTAAAACATACAGGAATATTTCCGCCGGACGTTTTTGACAAAGAGGAAAGGATGATATACTTTAAGGCGATGAAAGAGTGGGGTATAAAGATACATAAAAGAGTACAGGTAGTATTGTAGCTAAATTAGTTGAGCCTGTTCTCCCTGACAATTAAAGAAATGGTGATGACGTAAAGTGGCTTCAAAAGGATTTGCCGTATTTGCCATTCGAAAAGTATTAGGTGCGATCTTCACCATTTTTATTATTGTATGTTTTAACTTCGTTCTCTTCCGTATGGTGCCCGGCGACCCAGTGCGTCTGATGTTCAGAGACCCCAGGGTAAGCGCGCAGCGCATACAGGAAATGTATGAGCGATTTGGGCTGACTGGTAGTACGTGGGACCAATTCGTTGCTTATTTGAGACAGCTATTTCTTTATGGTGACTTAGGCGAATCATTCGCACGAAGAGCCCCTGTCTTCGAGGTGATTGGTGACAGAGTACCGCAAACATTAATGCTTGTTTTGACAGCACTTGTTGTAGCCACTCTTCTGGGTACTTTGCTTGGTGCCATTGCGGGATGGAAGACGGGAACAAAGTTTGATTCAATTATAATTTCCTTGTCACTGGGGCTATATTCGATTCCAATATTTGTCATGGGCTTAATAATTCTGCTGATATTTTCTTTTTATTTGGGCATTTTTCCTCTGGGCGGGATGGCGACAATCGGAGCAGGACTGACTGGTTGGGCCTACTGGAAAGATGTCCTCTGGCATATGTTTTTGCCAGTATGTTCGATAGTAGTCTGGTATATTGGGGAATATATTATAGTAACGCGAAATTCAATGCAGGACGTCCTGGACCAGGATTATATACTTGCAGCCAGGGCCAAAGGGATAAAAGAAGCAGCTATTCTACGCAGACATGCCTTGAGAAATGCTATCTTACCTGTGGTCACGATTACCGGAGTAAATATAGCTTTCGCTGTAGCCGGAGTGATTGAGGCGGAAACGGTGTTTGGGTGGCCTGGCATTGGCAGGCTAGTGTATTCATCTGTTATGGCCCGTGATTATCCTGTTCTCCAGGGCTTGTTTCTGGTATTTGCTGTAGCGGTTGTGATGGCTAACCTATTTGTTGACTTGATATACGGCAACATAGATCCGAGGATAAAGGTAGGAGGCGGGCAATAAGATGTCTATACGGCTTTCCAGATTACTGACAAGCATTAAGGCAAACTTGAGACTGCTATTGACGCACAGGATGGGAATAGTTGGAATATCAGTATTCGCGGTAATTATCTTTTTAGCTATATTTGCCCCATTCCTGCGTACGGTGGACCCGATGAGAACGGGATTGCCTGCTAATATACTTGTTCCTCCCTCCTCTCAATTTTGGTTCGGTACCGACCATCTGGCCAGAGATATATGGAGTCAGAGCTTATACGGAGCCCGGATTGCATTGCTCGTTGGATTCACGGCAGCAATCGTTACAGTGGGTATTGGCACGCTGATAGGACTGGCAGCAGGCTATTTTGGGGGCAGGCTTGAAGAAGTGCTTATGAGGGTTGTAGACTTCTTTATGATGCTGCCATATTTACCACTGATGATAGTTTTCGCAGCGGTGTTGGGGCCAAGTATATGGAATATAATTTTTGTGGTGAGTATTGTATATTGGCCATACACCGCCAGGGTAATCAGGTCTCAGGTTTTATCTCTTAAAGAAAGGGCCTTTATTGAAGCATCAAGAAGCGTGGGAGCAAGCGACAGCTTGTTAATTTTTGGTGAAATCCTGCCCAATGTGGTGCCCCTGATGTTTGCTGAAGCTGTTTTGATGGTTACCTGGGCCATCTATGCAGAGGCAGTGCTGGCCTTTCTTGGCCTGGGCGATCCCACAACCATAAGCTGGGGTATGATGCTTAATTTTGCCTTTGAGACAGGGCTTATGACCATGGCTCCCTGGTGGGTTATACCCCCGATAGCATTGATCTGCGCCACAATACTCGCCTTTACTTTTCTGGGGACGGCGGTGAGTGATATAATGAAGCCAGGATACAGGGAAGCGAGGGGATTATAATCAGAGATGGCATTACTAGAAGTTGAAAATCTGAAGATATACTACTTCACTGGAAAGGGAGCGGTGAAGGCTGTGGATGATATCAGCTTCAGTGTGGATAAGGATGAAACATTGGGACTGATAGGGGAGTCGGGGTGTGGCAAGACAACTGCAGTCTTTGCCATCATGAGATTTGCGGCGCCGCCGGGGCGGATAGTGGGAGGGAAAATAATTTTTGAAGGCAGAGACATACTTACCATGAGCGCGGAACAGGTGAGGCTTCTCAGGGGGCAGGGTATAGCCATGGTTTTCCAGGCAGCTCAGAATGCCCTTAATCCCGTAATGACTGTGGGGCAGCAGATAACTGAGGTGATAAATCAACACGAACAGGTGAATAAGGAAGAGGCGTGGGCAAGAGCCCGAAAGCAATTAGAACTGGTGGGCATCAGTGGAGATAGGGCTAAGAGCTATCCGCATGAATTCAGTGGTGGGATGAAACAAAGAGTGGGGATAGCCATAGCCACAGCCTGCAACCCGAGGCTGTTAATTTTGGATGAGCCGGTGACCGGGCTTGATGTGATAGTGCAGAGGCAGTTATTGAACCTTGTAAATGATTTGAGAGAGAAATTAAGGCTGCCTATAATATTTATAACTCATGACCTGTCTGTTATAGCTGAAACGTGCAGTAAGGTAGCTGTTATGTATGCTGGAAAGATTGTGGAGCAAGCGGACGCCGTTTCTTTGTACGAGAATCCTGCCCATCCTTACAGCAAATTGCTGATAGAAGCTTATCCCAGCATAAAGGGAGAGAAAGGCGAGCTAGTAAGCATTCCTGGAGCTCCACCCGGGCTTCTCAACCCACCCGTGGGATGTTATTTCCACCCGCGCTGTCCCTCGGCCATGGATATTTGTCGGAAAACAGAGCCACCGATGGTGAAAAAAGATGGGCGCCTGGTGGCGTGCCATTTGTATAAATAGGATATATTTATGAATGACCAGGCTTTATTGAAGGTAGAAAACCTGAAGACATATTTTCGTGTAAGAAAGAATATAATTAGAACTATTTTTTCAAGGGAAGTGGAATATGTTCGAGCGGTTGACGATGTTAGCTTCAATGTAGGTGAGGGTGATATTCTAGGTATTGTGGGAGAGAGTGGATGCGGGAAATCAACGATGGGCAGGACGATACTGAGGCTGATTGAACCTACTGCAGGCAAGATATACTACGAGGACATTGATATTACTTCTCTGAAAAAGAAAGAAATGAGGAAGATGCGGCGGAAAATGCAAATGATATTTCAAGACCCTCATGGATCTCTTAACCCAAGGAGAACAGTTGCTGACATACTCAGGCAGTCAGTAAGGATTCACAGGTTAGCCGATGGCAAAGAAGAAGAAAACGCAATGATAAAGACCGCACTTGAGGAAGTGGGGTTAAAGCCGGCCGAAGAATTCTGGGGGAGATATCCTATTTTGCTCAGTGGTGGTCAACGACAAAGGGTTGGGGTAGGCAGAATACTAATACTTCAACCCAAATTAGTGGTGGCTGATGAGCCTATTTCAATGCTGGATGTTTCGGTAAGGATGGGAGTTATAGAGTTATTAGCGCATTTGAGGGAGAAATTTGGCATTTCGCTCATTTATATAACGCATGATCTGGCCACTGCGCGATATATATGTGACAGGATCGCCATCATGTACCTGGGTAAGATTGTAGAAATTGCCCCCACTGAAGATCTTCTCAAGAAGCCATTTCATCCATACGCCAAGGCCTTGATTGCTGCTGCGCCAGTGCCTGACCCTAGAGTAGAAATGGAAGAGCTTCCCATCATAGGTTACGTGCCGCTGATTCCGTCTGATGTTTACACCAGTTGTAGATTCTACCCACGGTGTCCATATGCGGACAAGGAATGTCGTGAGCAGGATCCTCCGCTTGTTGAGGTAGGCCCAGCGCACTATGTTGCTTGCGTTAAGGCGAAATAACAGAGCCAGACAATGCGCTTTGTCGCTCATGTTAATCTGTTAATATTCAACCAGTGTCTAATTAGCTTAATACATAGGCAGCCTTGCCATCTGTAGATTGTCCTCGTATCTTTGGCACCATCCAGTCCTGAGAAATTACCGGTTGAGCTAACTAAGCTTTGTTGCTATACTTAATTCGGACAATGGTTGATTGGGATGATTGTCAGAAGCACTTAGGAATATCTTTCCGGCAGGATTCTTTAATGGAGCTGGCTTTCGTGCACCAGTCTTATCTTAATGAAAACCCCGGCTTCGTTGGATGTAGCAATGAACGATTAGAATTTCTGGGTGACGCTATACTGAACTTCATTGTAGCAGAGAAGCTGTATGAAGAATTCCCCGAGCTTCCCGAGGGAGACCTGACTCAGATTCGTGCTTCTCTAGTTTGCCGTGATACTTTGGCTGAAATAGGTTCTTCTCTCAAGATTGGTGCCTGGCTCTTATTAGGGCAGGGTGAGGAAGCAAGTGGAGGCAGGGAAAGACCCAGCAACTTAGAAAACGCTTTGGAAGCATTGATCGGTGCCATATATTTGGAGTGGGGGCTGGCTAGAGCGAGAAAATTTATTTTAGGACAGCTCAAACCGAGATTGAACAACATAAAAGCTGGAAAGAGAGCACAAAACTACAAGGCATTGGTACAGGAGTGCGTGCAGGGACAGAAGAAGATAACGCCAGTTTACCGTCTGGTGGAAACTGCTGGCCCTGACCACAGCAAGCAATTTACCGTCGAAATTATGATAGAGGGGAAAGTAGTGGGTAAGGGGACAGGAAAAAGTAAGAAAGGCGCTGAGAACCAGGCAGCAAGAGCGGCCTGGGGAAAATTGAGGTACAGCCATGGGTAGACGAGATTATAGACACAGAGAACCAAAGAAGCCCAAGAAAGGTACACAGAAAAGTAAGTCGATTACGGAATTTGTACCACAGGTGGAGACGGAGATAATCCGGAAAAAAAGGAAGGCTGTTGAAGAGTACGAGGAATAAATCGAGGTGGCGGCTTACCAGAAACTTTCCCAGAGCGGAAAGTTGAGGGAACGGCTAAAAGCAGCTGTATCTTTGCTGGAAAGTTGCTCCGTATGCCCTCGCCATTGTGCTGTGAATCGTCTGGAGGGCGATGCAGGAGAGTGCTGCACATCTCGTGAAGCAATGGTATTCAGTTACGGGCCTCACTTCGGCGAAGAAGCACCGGAGTTAGCAGCAGATTTAGGTTTGTGTATTCCCTTAGTATATAACAGCGGTGGCTATGACTCGGTGGAGACCTTGAGGATACTTGATGGCATTATCGATATTGATATGCCTGACATGAAATATAACGATGAGGAAATTGCTAGGCAATTGTCGGGTATCGATAACTATCCTGAGATAAATAAAGCGGCAATCGAGGAAATGCATAGGCAGGTAGGCGACCTTGAGATAAACGAGGATGGGGTAGCACAGCGTGGGCTGTTTGTTCGCCACCTGGTTCTACCCTATGGATTAGCAGGAACAAAGAGGATAGTGGAGTATCTCAGTAAAGAAATTTCTCCCGACACCTATGTCAACATCATGTCTCAATATCATCCTTGCCACAAGGCTTTTCAAATCCAAAGTTTATACCGGCGAATATCGTCCACTGAATTCCGCAAAGCATTATTTTTAACCAAGGAATCAGGGCTCACTCGCCTGGACAAAGCTGTTATCATAGAAGCTTTTCACCCTGACTTATCGGGGTGAAGGATTGCAAAGGATGATTTCGGAACATTAAGATAACTGGGTGTAAGGAGGATAATGCAGAACGATAAAATAGCTGATGTGGCACATATTTCTGCCACGGTTTACGGCCGTGTGCAAGGTGTTTTCTTTCGTTACTTTGTGCGAAACGTAGCGAAGAAACTAAATTTAAAGGGATATGTTCGCAATCTTGCCAGTGGCGATGCCGTAGAAGTCCAAGCAGAAGGTGAGAAACGTCAGTTGGATAAACTGCTAGGACAGCTTAAAGAAGGTTCACCAGGAGCTCGGGTTGAGAGGGTGGAAGTAAAATGGGCAGACTATTCAGGGGAAGTAGACGATTTTACTATAAGGTATTAAGAAAAATTCTAAGCGCTAAACTCCAATGACTGAAACGAAAAGATTTTAGCTATTAGAGCTAGAATTTGGAATTTGTTTGGGATTTATAATTTAGATTAGCAGGGGAAATCATTTAGTCCTCAAGCTGAACTCTGCCCTCATTAATCAGGTTTAAATGTTCGCAATAGACTCCAGCTATTTTGGAAGCCTCGATGTCAATTTCATGAGGTTCTCCAGCTAGGATTTTCCCGTAATCTTCCACTTCTCCCTTTGTGGGGTCAGCAGTATATAGTAACTTTTGGCGGGCTTCGATGATGCCCAGATCAAAAGGTAAGGTGAAATAAAGGTCGGCGAGGACTTTCTCAATACCTAATTCATATAGAGTTTCCCAGCCTCCTGATTTAACCCTTTGATATTTACTTACTGGTAACAGACTTAAAAGATTTGCCACGCTGAAACAACCAGAGTAACCACAAACTTTAAATGGGGTAACACTGATCAAGAAGTCGCTGCGCAGCACCACATTGGGCACCCAGAAACTCTCCACAGCATAGAATTGAGTTAAAGGGTTCTGCACCTCTATAAAAATGGAATCCCTGATATCGAGCATAAGAACGTGATGAAAGTTATAGCCTAACGCTCTATATATTGGATAAATTGATTCACCGCTAGAAGTCCCGTCAGCAATGAGTATATCGGCACTACTGACTTTTCGGATACCTTTGATAATAGTATTTAGTAGTTTGGGACTTGTAGTTACAGGGTAGGGCAAGGGATAACCAGCACAGGGTTTGATTAAAACTCTTCTTGCCCAAGAAAGTTGTGGAGGTGGAGTAAACACAAAATCAGAATCTTTGACAATCATTGACTTCGTATCGGCGACCAGATTTCAATCTTGATTTAATCTCGTGACAAAGCCGGTTGCAGGAGCACAACTTTGGTAGCAGCCGGAAATCTTTCTTGTTCGAAATCCACTTCACTATCCTCTACTTGCCTAACGTCTTTCTTCCCCTTGAGGAAATCCTCGACACCGGTTAGAGGATAGGCACAATAAGGGGTCTTAAAATGCATTGGAATCGCTATCTTCGGTTTTAATTGGTCACATATCTGGTTAGCTACAGATGCATTAATGGTATAAAAGCCACCTACAGGGATTAACAATATATCTACGGCACCGATTTCATCTACCTGCCCTGGACTGAGTACATGTCCTAAATCGCCTAGGTGACAGAGCTTTATATCATCTATAGTAAAGCAAAAGACGGTGTTAGGTCCTCTTTGTGTGCCCTGGGAAGTATCATGATAAGTGGCAATACCCCTAAACTGAACGTCCTTGGCAGTTTTGATTCCGATACCTTTAACCACCTCTGGTGTCCCTTTCACGGCTGAAACGTTACTGTGATCGTCGTGATCATGGCTCACTACAACGACATCAGCAGTTTCCTTGATGGGAGAATAATTAATGCCTTCACCCACAGCATAAGGGTCGGTAATTATTCTTACACCATCCCTAGAGGTAATCAGAAAGCATGAGTGCCCCAACCATTTTATCTTCATAGGATCTCCCGACTCTTTGCCTCGCTCAAAGCTAATTCGACCAAGGTTCTAACCCCGACTCCGGTAGCTCCTTTTACTATATAGCCGCTCTCCTTGTTGGAATCAGCCGTGCCAGCGATATCAATATGAACCCAGGGGGTATTATCTACAAATTCTGCTAGGAACAGAGCAGCCGTTATAGCTCCACCGTACTTGTGCCCGGTATTCTTAACATCTGCCATTTCGCTCTTGAGTTGCTCCTTGTACTCCTCAGGCATGGGCATTTGCCACATTCTTTCGCCGATTCTATCTGAAGCTTTGAGTACTTTGTCTGCCAGGTCTTGGTTGTTGCTAAAGATGCCGCTGTAGAGGGTGCCCAAAGCAACACAGCAGGCACCTGTTAAAGTAGCCAAATCTATCAGGGAAGATAAGCCAATTTTCTGAGCATAGCTCAGTGCGTCAGCCAAAATAAGTCTTCCTTCAGCATCGGTGTTTATCACTTCTATGGTCTTGCCATTCATAGCCTTCAATATATCCCCTGGTTTTAAGGCGGTGCCGCTGGGCAAATTCTCGGTAGCCGGAATAATGGCGGTGACATTAATACGCGGTTTTAACTGAGCAATGGCTACAAGTGCTGTCATGACGGCAGCAGCACCCGCCATATCATCCTTCATCTCAGCCATTCCCTCCGAAGGCTTAATGGAAATTCCTCCAGAGTCAAAAGTTATGCCCTTACCGAGAAAGCCGAAAGCTTTGTCAGAGTGTTCATCTCCTTTATAGCTGAGGGTTATTAGCTTGGGGGGCTGGTTGCTTCCTTTCGCCACTCCCAGGAGTGCCCCCATGCCCATCGCCTCCATATCCGCTGAGTCAAAGACACGGAACTCTAGGTTATATTTGTTAGCTATTTCTTCAGCTGCTTTAGCCAGCTGGCTCGGCGTCATGTAATTAGCCGGTTCATTGATCATATTCCGAGCCAGGTTGGTAGCTTCAGCCACCACGATTCCCTTGTGAATAGCCTCCTCCAGGATGGGGATTTTATCCGCTTCCCTTACCACTATCAGCATTTCTTTTATGTCCTCATATTCAGGCTTTTTGTATTTGTTAAAGCTATAAAGCCCGAGAAGTGCACCTTCAGTTATAGCTTGAGCCGAGGCTTCAAGTTCGATGCCACCTGTACCAGCGCCATGAAGTATAGTAGCTATCTTGTGGTAATTCAATTTACGCAACGCCCGGCAAAATTCTCCCGCTACTCCGCGAATTTTATCCGTATTAAAATCCTGCGACTTGCCCAGTCCGACGATAGCTACCATCTCTGCCGAGACTTGCCGGGGTTTTCCAAGAGTGTGGACAATGTTAACTTCTCCAAATTTGCCTTTAATCTCACCGCGCCTGATGAGGGAACTAATAGCTCCATCCAAAGAATTATCCACGGCAGCGGTAGCGCCGCCTGGCTGTGTCATATCTTCAAAAAGATTTACCACAATGGCATCGGCTTCGATTTGAGCTATGTCTCCAGTTATAACTTTTATCTCCAAAATTACTTACCTTTCCTTCTGTCATTTTAAGACTCCGACTTTGTCCCGGCGAATAATGACAGAAGAGTGAATAATTACTTAAAGTTTAGAACATTCATTTTACTTCATTTGGACGGAGATTTGAAGAGGTTAAGGAAGAAAATTTTACTTTTATATCTTTGTTGCTTGCAATATCTTATCAATTACGACAGTAATATTCTGTTAAGTATCAACAACGAAATGCTTTAAAATTTCCCTTTAAGGCTTGATTTTAATATATACTTTCCAGCCGGTATTTTAGTTACCTTGAGAGATATCTGCTTTTTCTCGAGCGTGTAGGCTTTGCCTTAATTTCGCGTCATCTGCATCTAGATTACCTATAATAACATCTCAATTATCATTATGATTCTGCTTATGTATCAAGATACGGAGGGTGAAGTCCTCCACAGTTGATCAATGAATGTTGTAGAGATCTAACGCAAAGTGAGGTGACTTTTTGAAACTGCAAAAAAGAGGACAGTTATACGGTTTGATTGGCGGCAACGAGTCAGGCTACGTCTGCATGCTTCTCTTCAGCCACTACAGGTAGCTCTACAGTGAAAACAGCCCCCTTGCCAGGCTGGCTTTGGACGTATATCTGGCCATTATGCTCATTAATAATGCCATAACAAACGCTCAAGCCGAGACCTGTTCCCCGACCAACCCCACGGGTGCTGAAGAAGGGGTCAAACAGGTGGATCAGGTTGGCTTCGGTGATACCGGGACCATCGTCGGTAAAGGATATTTGAATAGTGTCACTTATAAGTGTTGTCCTGATCAGAAGCCTGCCTTTTCCACAAGATTGTTTCATCTCTGTTTCAGCATTGATGATTAAATTAAGAAATGCTTGCTGTAGTAGAGTGGCGTCAGCCATGGTCGAAGGTAAGGCAGGATCAAGCTGTGTGGTGACTGTTATGTTGTTGCTCTTCAATGCATGGGCTCGCATTTGCAGAGTAGCTCTTATTATGTCGTTCACGTTGATATACGTTCGCTGCAGATTCTGTTGCCTGGCAAATATAAGCAGATTGTTCATAATATCAGCTACCCGCTGAGCATTATCATTGATCAGCTTAACATCACCCTTGGTATTCTCAGGAATGTCCTCATACGTCAACATTTGAGCAAAACCAATGACACTTGACAGAGGGTTGTTTATTTCGTGGCCGATACCTTCCACCATTAGCCCCAATGAAGCTAAGCGGGTAGAGAGGTTCAGTTGTAGCTGAAGTCGTCTTTCTCTTTCCTCAGCCTGCTTGCGCTCGATAGCATAGCGTATGGTACGCCTCAGCAGGTGTGTATCTACTTGTCCCTTGATTAGGTAATCTTGGGCTCCTTCGTTAACTGCCTGAACTCCTATCAGTTCATCATTTAGGCCGGTTAGCACTACTATTGGCCGCTCTGGCACTTCAGTATAAACGCTCTTGAGTGTATCTAACCCCTGGCTATCAGGTAGGCCGAGGTCTAGAAGAATCACGTCCACTTTATTCTGACTTAAATACTCAATTGCTGATTGTAACCGGTCGGCATACTGCACATCAAAGGCCACACCGGGTTCATCGGTGCCCGCCTCGGCTAGCATTTCACTAATCAAGCGCCTATCGCCAGAGTTATCCTCAATTATTAGGATACTGATAGATTTATCGGTCAATTATCTTTCCTCCGTTGGCAATTTTATAGAGATTAACCAAAAGTTAATGATGGATTTCACCGTCTTAATGAATTGTTCCAAGTCAATTGGCTTTGTGACATAACAATCCGCATGAAGGTTATAGGTCTTGACGATATCCTCTCTTTCTTTTGAGCCTGTGAGTATAACTACTGGGATATGTTTCAGCGCTAGATCCTCTTTAATTTCCGCTAGTAGCTGTAAACCGTTCATTCGGGGCATGTTCAAGTCAAGCAGAATGAGGTCTGGGAGGTGTGTATTGGAGTACTTGCTTTTTCTGCGTAGGAGAGTAATAGCCTCTATACCATCTCTGGCGGTATATAGCCTGTTCGGTAACCTACTATCTTTGAGAGCTTCCACTGTAAGGCGTAAATCTCCTGGGTTGTCGTCAACGACGAGAATTTCAATGGGTCGTTCGGCTGTTTGACTGTTCACTCGGATTCACCTCCAGCCGTGTCGACGCTGAAATAGAATGTTGAGCCTTGTCCAGGTTGCGATTGTACCGAGATATGTCCGCCGTGTCGCTCTACAATCTTTTTACAGATCGCTAAGCCCATACCTGTTCCTGGATACTCTTCTCTGGTATGTAAGCGTCTGAAAATCTCAAAGATACTCTGTCTATGCTGGGGATCAATGCCAATGCCATTATCCTTGATGGAGAAAGTAACTACATTGTTTCTCCGCTTAGCCACAATGTTTACTAGAGGTGCTTCATCCCGGCGAAACTTAAGGGCGTTGCCGATCAGATTTTGAAACAAACGCACCAACTGTCCCTCGTCACCCATTACTGTAGGCAGGACATCATAACTCACCGAGGCATTACACTCCTCAATCGCTATCTTCAGATTAGCCATTGCTTGTTCAACGACATGTTCACAGTTGACTGGTATAAAAGGCTTCCCACGAGTACCCACCCGTGAATATTCTAGAAGGTCGTGAAGCAAAGTTTGCATCCTCTTGGCACCATTCACAGCATAAGAGATGAACTCATCTGCATCAGAGTCTAGCTTATTGCTGTAGCGCTTGGCCAATAACTGGGTGTAGCTTGAAACCATGCGCAGCGGTTCTTGCAGATCGTGTGAAATCACGTAAGCAAATTGTTCCAGTTCAGTGTTAGAGTGCTGCATCTCGGCTGTAATTTGCTTCAATCTCTCCTCCATCTGCTTGCGCTCAGTTATGTCTATAAGGCTTCCCAGGGTTGCTCGTTTCCTCCGATAGTATATGGGAACAACTGTCTCCATCACCCATTTGACCTTTGCCTGCTTGTTAACAATCCTGAATTCGTATCCTAGAGAGCATCCTCCCTTTAACATTCTTACAGCATTTTCCCTGACCGTGTCTCTATCCTCTGCAAGGACAAAACTGAGAGCGGGTTTTCCTACAAGTTCATCTTCCTCGTAACCTAAGATATAAGCAAGTTGTCGATTGACAAGTCGAAAATGTCCGTTCTGAATGATGTAGGTGCCGATTGGTGAGCGATAGAATAATATCCGGAATAGCTCTTTCGACTGCTTGATCTCACGTGTCATTGCTTCCGACTTAACAATCCGCTGGTTCATTTTCGATATTTGACTCATGACTTGTCAATTTCCTTCATCTATTATCATTCCCTCACCGTAAACTACAGAAGAGTCTCATTGATGAATGCCCACCTTGGTTATTGCACATATCATGTCTTTCCTTTTAGTGTTTCACTCAGAAGTCGCTTGCCCGCATATTATTGCTGGCTGGATATCGGTAATTGTCTCATTCCCTCCAGTAGAGAATCGCGGGTGAAAGGCTTAGTTATATATCCGTCGGCACCCATCTCCTCTGCAAACTTTTTATTTAGTTCGTGGCCTATGCCAGTGAGTATAATCACCGGGATCCCCTTAGTTGCCTGATCGCCCTTAATTCTAAGACAAGCGGCATAACCGTCCACCTTTGGCATCATAAGGTCCATCAAAATGAGAGATGGTTGCTGCCCTTTGGCAATGTCTATTGCCTCTTCTCCGTCGGCTGCCTCAAGAATAATATACTCCTCTCCCAATATTCTGCTGACAAGTAGTCTAACTCCTGGTTCGTCATCAGCTATAAGTATTTTCTGTTTGTCCATTTAATCCTCTCCTATTTCCTACTAAATTATTGGCAGTACCTTGAGGCATAGTTACTGCATCCTGGGATTTTAAAAGCTTCTGCAATTTTGCCGGGTCCCTACTTTTCAATAAAGCGTCTTCTGGCATGACGATCTTCCTATTTACTAAACTAGATAACGCCTGGTCTAGAGTCTGCATCCCCTCAGGTGTACTTACCTCCATGGTAACAGGTATCTCGTAGACTTTCCCGTCCCTAATATATTTTCTGATGGTATGGCTGGCCAGCATTATTTCAAATGCGGCAACTCGCCCTTCATCAATACGGGGGAGGAGAGCTTGAGATACTATCGCCTCTATTACTTGTGACAATTGCACTCTAATTTGCTGTTGTTGCCCATAAGGAAATACGTCAATAATACGGTCAATGGACTGGGGAGCGTCGACAGTATGTAGCGTACCAAGCACAAGATGCCCCGTTTCAGCAGCTGTGATAGCTGTACTTATCGTATCCAGGTCACGCATTTCACCGATGACAATTACATCCGCATCGTGGCGAAGAGCGTGTATTACTGCGGTGGCAAATGATTTAGTGTCATCCCCTAGATCTCTTTGACGGATGAGGCATTTTTTATTGCTAAATAAGAATTCTATAGGGTCTTCAATGGTAATAACATTTTTTGTTGTATTTTCATTAAGATGCCTAAGCATCGCTGCTAGCGTAGTTGACTTGCCACTACCGGAAGGACCAGTTACCAGGATGATTCCTCTCGGCCTGAGGATAAGCTCCTTGAAAATTTGGGGCAGACCCCATTCATCAATAGATGGGATATAGAATGGTACAAATCGGAAGGCAAGACTAATTACACCTCTCTGTCTCAGTGCATTAACCCGGAATCGAGCTAGCCCGGGAACAGAATAAGCAAAATCAAGCTCCCAATCTCTATTAAAAACAGCCCGCTGCTCCTCTGTAGACACCTCCTTAAGGGCGCGTTCCACGTCTTCGGCGGTTAGTGGTGGCAAATCGTCTTGTGGAGTAAGTTCTCCATCGATACGGAGTACTGGTGGGCTTGGCACCGTGAGGTGCAAATCTGAAGCATCTTTGTTCACCATTAACTTAAGAAGTTCATTCATTTCCATTCTAACAACCCAATAATAAAATTATGTTCAATCAATACTCACTTTGGTAATTGCCAAGTTCCTAACTTGATAAATTCGAGCTGGCGTTTTATATTTTTTACTCATTACTCTTAGAAAAGCGTTGGTCACTACAGGGTCAAACTGAGTCTTGGTACAACGTTGAATTTCGTCCAAAGCCTTTCCTTTCGACATTGCTGGCCGATACGATCGGTCAGATGTCAGAGCATCGAAGGCATCGGCCACGGTGAGTATCCTGGCTCCCAGTGGTATGTCTGTACCTGCCACAACCTGGTTACACCCGCTGCCATCATAATAATCGTGGTGGTGTTCAATAATCGCGACTATTTTTTCATTAACCAGTGGTCGCACGATGTCGGCACCGATATGAGCATGGATCATGATATGCTCGTACTCCTCTTGGGTAAGTTTGCCGGGCTTATTCTGGATATGCTGGTCAACTGCAATCTTACCTACATCGTGAAGTAAGCTTCCCCAGCGCAAGTCTTCCATATCCTTTGCAGACAGATCGAGTTCAGTACCTATAGCCAACGCTATCTCGGTTACCCGTCTGGAATGACCGCCAGTGTACTTATCCTTGGCTTCTAGTGCAGATGCCAGTGCCTCGATGGCGCCAAGAAAAAGCTTTCTAATCTCTCCCGTCTGTTCCTCGATCTTTTCCTCCAGATATCCTTGATACTCTTTGATCTTGAGCCGCAGAGATCTTCTCTCAAGAGCCCTTTGAACAGCCAGTGAAACTTCATCCAGGTTAAAAGGCTTACAGATGTAGTCGTCGGCCCCCTGCTTTAGACATTGAGTGGCAACATCAACCTTAGAAATAACCGTAGCCATAACGACTGCCGTATCAGGATAGGCTGACTTAATTTCCGGGAGAATCTCGGTTCCTGACTTGTCGGGGAGCCTTATATCCAGAATAACCAGATCGATAGGACTGTCTGCTAGAATGCCCAGGGCCTTTGCAGATGTAGCCGCTTCCTTGCATTGGTAGCCTTGCTGCGATAATTTCCGACGAAGGATATTCCTGATTCCAGTTTCATCGTCAACGATAAGCAAAGTTACTGGCACTAAAATACTTGCCCCGTTAGCGTTGACCTGATTCATAACATAACCTCAATATAGTTGGCTACCGTTAATGGGCAATTCGACAAAAATGGTGGTTCCTTCACCCTGTTGGCTCCTGGCCTGTATCTTACCACCATGCTCCGATACTACTCCGTGGCAGATGCTCAAACCGAGCCCAGTTCCCTTACCTGTTACTTTGGTTGTAAAGAAGGGGTTAAATATCTGGCTCAGATTTTCCAGTGGGATACCCGGGCCGTCATCAGTGAATTTAATGATCACTGTACCGTTCTCTTTTTCGGTAGTAATAGTCAAGGTTCCTCTCTTATGCGCCTCGGTCATAAAATATTCGGCGTTGATAACTATGTTGAAAAAAACCTGCTGCATCTGGAAATAGTCAACCATGCTTTTCGGAAGGTCAGGGGCAAGTTGTTTCTCGACCTTAATATCATGTATTTTATGCTCGTAGGTACGTAATTTCAGTACGTCTTCAATAATTTCGTTTATCTGGTTAAGCCGCTTCACGGGTTTGTGCTTTCGGGCAAAGGCGAGGAGGTTCTTCGTTATACTAGCAGCGCGCTGAGCCTCGCTGTGGATAAAAGTCAAATCCTGGCGGATGTCATCTGATATATCCTTCTCCATGAGCAACTGGGAGAAACCGATGACGCTAGTGAGAGGGTTGTTTAGTTCGTGGGCAGCACCAGCTGCCAGTTCACCAATTGAAGCCAGTCGGTCAGCCAGCATAAACCTCTCATTTTGTTGCTTTTTCTCGGTGATGTCTGTAAAAGAAATTAAACCTGCCAATCTGCCCTGATGCATAATCCTCGCACCCGTCGCACTTATCCATATTTTTCTGCCATCCTTGCTCAATACCCTAAGATCGTAAGTCAGCTGCGAGTTTTGTTCAAATAAAGCTTTCTCAGCTAGTTCAGTAACTCTCTCCTTATCCTCTGGAAGAACGAAATCAAACGGGTCTACTGCAAGAGCTTCCTCCACACAGCTAAATCCAAGTATTTTAGCAGCGGCTTGATTAGCTATCAATACTTTCATAGTTACAGAGTCCAGAACAATTGTGCCGATGACTGCGCTATCGAACAAAGCTCTATAGTTTTCCTCGCTTTGTCGCAATGCCTCTTCTGTTCGCTTACGCTCTGTAATGTCCACAAAGGAAGCCATCATACATATTGACTTACCCATCTTATTTTTGACTATACTTGATGAAAGCTGAACATTAAAAAATGTGCCATCCCTTCTTTTAGCGCTCAGTTCGCCTGTCCAACCCCCCTCCTTTTGCACCGCTTTCTGTACTTCTTCAGCTGCGTCTACTACTTGCCAAAATTCTGTAGATGGTTTGCCTAAAACCTGCTTTTTTTCTTTATATCCCCACCAGTTTAAAAAGGCTTTATTCACATAAGTAAGATTCCCCTCCATATCGGCCATGGCTACGGCGTTCATGGATGATGCTAGGGCAGTATCTTTAATTCTAAGCTCCTCTTCCGCCTTTTTTCGATCTGTGATATCGTTCATGAAACATAGCACCGCGGGTCTACTGTCCCACGAAATTAAAACAGCGTTAAGCTCAGCCCATCTGATAGCACCGTCCTTTCTTGTAACCCTGAAGTCATATGTTTGGGGAAGTGCATCCCCCTTAAGTCTACTGAGGTAGTTGTTAGCCACCATAGCGCTATCGGCAGGATAGATGAATTCAACAAAAGGCTTGGAGGTCAATTCTTCTATTGAATAGCCACTAAGCTCTGCACCCTTCGGATTACTGAATCTAATCATGCCATCCTGCACCACTAAGATAACCTCGCAGGCGTTCTCTGCAAGCTGGCGGTAACGTTCCTTAGATTTTTTAAGCTCTTCTTCAGCATGCTTGCGCTCGGTTATGTCGCGGACAACACCTATAATTGCTACTGACTGCTCGGTCTCGCCGTTGACAAAGTTCGCATGTAGTTCAACCGGGATAATATGCCCATCTTTGTGAACAGCATTAAGCTGCAGAGTACGCTGCAATAAACCATTCTTGCGATCCTCGAGCATCTGCCTCTTTTGTAGCTCATATGATTCTGGGGTAAGTAAATCTTTTGGTTGTAAACATAGTGCCTCTTGGGTTGTATAGCCCAGCATATGTTCAACGGATAGACTTACATAGGTAAAATGCTCGTCCGTTAACCTTAGTGTGTAGATAATATCAGCAGAATGGTCGACGAGTATTTTACATGTCTGTTTTGTAAGCTTGTGCTCTGTGATATCCATGGAGATTGCTAGAATTGCTTCTCTCCCATGGTACTGGATGGAGCGCACTACGCACATTACCCACTTACTGCTACCATCCTTACATGCCACCCTGAATTGGTATGGCGAATTAAGTTCTTCCTTAAGCCTCTTTGTGGCGTTTTCTTTGAACATCTCCCTATCTTCAGGAACAATAGTCGTTAAATAATCTTGGTCCATTAATTCATCTTCTCTATAGCCAGTGTAAATTGAGAATTCAGGGTTGATATAGCAAAACTTTTCATCCTGTATGACAAAGACCCCAGCTGGGAAGTTGCCACCCAGAATCTCTAATAAGTCTTCTATCTCTTTTTGTGTGACTATTGATCTCATGTGTGTATATACTTAGCTTCTTCGGCTTATTTCTGTAACCTGGCTCGTCCTGGTTCTGATGATGTCCATCTGAGCCGTGGTGAATAGTCTCCAACCCCGCCAATCTCGATACTCGACATCGGAGAATATCCCTTCTTTTAACCACCTGAAAAGTGTATTTCTGCTGATACCAACTACCCGGCAAACCTCGGCCGTTCTATAATAGGTCTGGTCATTAATAACAACTGGCATATTTTATTCTCCTGAAACTACCCAGCTATACCATACTATGACTCACGTTTGACGAAGTGTCAATCACCCATTTGTACTTGTTTTCTTGTTACTTAAGTCCTGGTCTGTTCGGCGGCTCTGGTTAGTCAATGTCTGGTGCAAAGCACTGGCACTGTGTCCACAATCCTCTATTCTGATCGACTGTAGAATGAGGTTCCCGCATTAACCATTTCCTAACTACGATGGAATACGAGATGGAATGGTATGCTTTCTCCAATTGGTAAAGCAAAGGTGGAGATGATAGGTCAGTTTTTCCAGGATTTCCCCTCTTAATCTTGAGAGGTGAGAGGGGAATGAAGAGCCTCTAATTTTTAAGGGTAGGTTTTGCTAAAAGTGAACTATTGCTGTTTTGTAAAAGTTAAACTATTATGGGATTAATCCAAACTGGATTCTGTTCTTGGTGGAACATCTGTCCGATTATCGTTTTATCATAGCTGAAACTAGTACCTCGTCTTTTCTTAATTCGATAATGCGGTCACGAATCATGGCAGCCTTTTCAAATTCCAGATTCTTAGCCGCTGCTTTCATCTGGGACTCCAGTTGCTTAATGAGCTGGCTTATTTCCTCTTTAGAAATAGTGGTAACAGCATAAGGAGCCCTTGTCTCGGCTACTGCTTGAACTCTCTCAGTTATATCCTTAATTGCTTTTTTAATTCCTTGGGGAGTTATACCGTGCTCCTTATTATAAGCCTCTTGAATTTGACGACGACGGCTGGTTTCCTCTATCGCCTTTTGCATTGATTGAGTAATACTGTCAGCGTACATTATAACATGGGCATTAACATGCCTAGCAGCACGTCCCATGGTCTGAATTAGCGCTTCCTCTGACCTGAGGTAGCCTTCTTTGTCGGCGTCGAGTATAGCTACCAGACTCACCTCAGGCAAGTCCAACCCCTCACGAAGAAGATTGATACCCACTACCACGTCATAGACGCCAAGACGGAGGTCACGGAGAATTTCCACTCGCTCCAAAGTTTCTACATCTGAATGTAAGTAATGAGTTTTAATCTCCATTTCCCTCAAGTAGTCGCTTAATTCCTCCGCCATTCGCTTGGTCAAGGTAGTTACCAAACAGCGCTCTCCCTTGGTTACTCTGCTTTTTATCTGATAAATAAGATCATCAATTTGCCCCTTAACCGGTTTAATCTCGACGGTAGGCTCCAATAGACCGGTTGGGCGGACTAGTTGCTCCGCTACCTGCTGGCTATGTTCATACTCATAGGATTTGGGGGTGGCAGAGACGTAAATAATTTGGTTGATGTGTTTGTCAAACTCCTCAAAATTCAATGGACGGTTATCGAGAGCTGAAGGGAGGCGAAAGCCGTAATCAACCAGTGTCTGCTTTCGGGAAATATCACCGTAGTACATGCCCCTTATCTGCGGCAGAGTTATATGTGATTCATCAATGAACAACAGGAAGTCATCAGGGAAGTAATCCAATAAGGTCCAGGGTGTGCTTCCTGGTGCCCGCCGCTGGAGATGACGGGAATAATTTTCCACTCCGCTACAGTATCCCACTTCCTGAAGCATTTCGATATCGTAATTTGTCCTTGTCTCAAGCCTCTGGGCTTCCAGTAATTTGCCTTTGCTTCTTAAATGCTTTAATCTTTCCTCTAGCTCGAATTTGATATCCGTGATTGCCGCCAGCAATTTTTCATGAGAGGTGACAAAGTGCTTTGCTGGGTAAATATCTACCCGGTCATGATGAGCCAGTACTTCACCAGTTAGAGGGTTAACTTCCACAATGCGCTCAACCTCATCTCCCCAGAATTCGACTCTGAGGGCTGTTTCCTGATATGCTGGCTGAATTTCCAGAGTATCGCCTCGGATGCGGAATTTGCCTCTGGTGAAATCATAGTCATTTCTTTCGTATTGCATATCTACCAAATTACGCACCAGTTTGTCTCGCTTCTCCCGATTGCAGTGAGCCCTATCTATTTCAACAGTAAAGGCAAAGTTTCGATATTCTTCTGGCGCACCCAGGCTATAAATACAGGAGACGGAGGCGACAATAATTACATCGCGACGGGTGAAGAGAGACATGGTAGCAGCATGCCGTAGTTTGTCAATCTCTTCATTTATGTCAGTTTCTTTCTCAATATAGAGATCGGTGCTGGGGATATAAGCCTCAGGCTGGTAATAATCATAATAGCTTACGAAATACTCCACAGCATTTTTAGGAAGAAACTCCTTGAACTCGGTTGCTAGTTGAGCAGCCAAAGTTTTGTTGTGGCAAATGACCAAAGTCGGCCTCTGTGTTCTCTCGATAATATTGGCCATGGTGAAGGTTTTACCGCTGCCAGTGACCCCAAGCAGCGTCTGTTCCCGGTGGCCTTGGTTCAAACCCTCAACCAGTTTGTCTACGGCCTGCGGCTGGTCGCCGGTAAGATGAAAATCTGAAATTATACCAAAGTCAGGCATCGCAATTGTCCCAGCGTGATAAACTGTAATAACCAATATACCTCAAATAGTGAAAATTTGCACAAGGGAGAAAAGCGGTGCCAGCAAAGAATGTTTGAGTAATTGGGACTCCAATAGGCCTCCGCTTCTGGCGCCAATATCGTTTGCTGTTATGTTACCTGCACTCATACCATTTAGGCGATAGGGTTTTTATGGTAGGCATGGGTATAATTCATTTACCCGAAGAAATCTCAAGATGTAATGTACGGAGCGAATAAGTCTAGAGACTCATTGGCGAGCTTGTTCAGTCAGTTTATTCTGAAAACGCAACCGAGAGTACCTTAGAGAATCTGTTGGGAGATACTAATTTTTGACAGCAGGCCATAAAAGGTGCATAATCCTGCTTTGGTTTTGACCAAGTTTGAGAGCAATGCGGAAAGGTAACAATAATTAAGAAGTTCCGTGGTATTTTTTCATTTCTCACTGGTTTGTTGCCCTTATTCGTATTGGCTCACTTTAGCCATCATTTGATGATGGCTTTGCTGCCCCCTCTTCTTCCCTTTATCCGACGTGAATTCTTTCTCTCGTACACCCGAGCAGGCGGATTGGTCTCTGCCTATAGTATTGCCTATGGCATCAGCCAGCTTCCCGGGGGCATGGCTGCTGACCGCGTCGGTTCCAGGGTCTTGCTTACCATTGGCGTGGCAGGAGTGGGTGCTGCCGGTCTTTTAATTGGATTTTCCCCGAACTATTTCGTTATGGCACTTTTACTGGTTGTCATGGGTCTGGTGGGGGGTGGTTATCATCCATCTGCATCACCTATGGTCTCTGCTTCGGTTAAACCAGAATACCGAGGAAGAGCACTTGGAATCCATCAGATAGGTGGGACCGCGAGCTTTTTCTTGGCACCGCTTATCGCCGCAGGTATTGCCAGTGCTCTGGGCTGGAGGTATACATTCACAACCGTAGCCATCCCGACTCTGTCTTTCGGCATTATATTGTACCTGCTTCTGGGAAGGATGGGTTATGCTGGAACTGTACGGGGTACGGAGGCTGGTACTTCGGTGGTGGGTCCATCTAAGCCGACTGACTTGGTCCGGTTAGCAGCGGTTATTGGCGTTGGCACCGCCAGCTGGGTGCTGTTTCAGTCTACGTTTGCGTTGATCCCGCTCTACACAGTTGATGTGCTCGGTGCCAGTGAGGAACAAGGCGCTGCTCTGTTGTCAATCGCCTATATTGGGGGCCTTTGGGGTAGCCCTTTAGGAGGTTACCTGTCTGACCGGGTGGGGAGAGTTCCAGTGATAATAGCTGTTGGACTTGTCTCGGGGCCTGTGATTTATCTACTTAATCACGTATCCTTGGGCATGTTTCTTTATGTTGTCCTGCTGCTTATGGGCACCGTTATGCATGCGGGCGGCCCGGTAGTTGAGTCCTATATTATCAGCCATGTTTCTGGGAAGAAACGTTCTACTGTGCTTGGCCTCTATTATGCAGTCAGCCGGGGCGGACCAGCTATAGCATTGTTACTCGGTTATCTGGCCGACACATATAGCTTTTTTATCACTCTATCCAGCGTGTCGATTGCCATGCTGGCTATTGCCATTGGCGGCACGATTATACTCAAGGGGAAGCAGTGATAGTTGGCGAAACCATGGTGTTGAAATTTGTGTTGCTTAGGTGGCTGACAAGCACTTTGCCTTGTTTAAGAGATTGAGGTGTGTTAAAATTTGATATCCTCAACATATAAAGAAAGGGAAGTATTACATGAAGCCTTATGAGGAACTGGCTAGAGAGCAAACAAATAGAGAAAACACCCTCTTATCTAGGCTGATGGGGGAGGCAGGGATAGAGGAATTAAATGACTTTGAAGTTGGGTTGGGAGAGAGGCAAAGTGAAATTTTATTCAAGATAACCACGGAGATTGAAGATACTGAAAATGCCTTGAATCAGGTTGAGCAACTTGCTCAGAGGCTTAAGAAACACTTAGAGCGGTTAAAAAAGCTACAACAAACTCTCTCTAAGTGAAGTTCAAGTCAAGCACGATATACCGCAATGCAGTCTGAACCGGAAATAGAAGTTAGACTTCGTTTTGCGCCAAGTCCTACAGGATATCCACATTTAGGCAACATCAGGACTGCCCTATTCAACTGGCTTTTTGCCCGCCATCATGATGGTAAGTTTATCCTGCGTATTGAAGATACGGACGTAACCCGTAAGGTAGAAGGTGCAGTGGAAATTATACTGGATAGCTTACGCTGGCTGGGATTAGACTGGGACGAAGGCCCCTATTTCCAATCACAACGATTATCCATTTACCGTGAAATTGCCTATAAGTTGATTGAGGAGAGGCATGCTTATCTATGTTATTGTTCTCCACAGCGATTAGAGAAGATGCGCCAAGAACAGGTAAAACGCAAATTGCCCCCGAGATATGATCGCCGTTGTCGAGATTTAACACAACATGAAAGAACTCAGCTAGAAGCAACGGGTGTTAATCCCGTGATTCGCTTTAAAGCACCCGATGCAGGCGAAACTACTTTCTTTGACCTAATTCATGGACCGGTAACTTTTAAGAATGCTGCTTTAGACGACTTTGTTCTGCTCAAATCCGATGGTTATCCCACTTATCACCTAGCCAATGTAGTAGATGACCGTTTAATGACTATTTCACATGTTCTAAGAGCTGACGAATGGCTTTCCAGCACTCCTCGCCATGTTTTGCTTTATCAGGCTCTAAACTGGCAAACTCCTAAATTTGCTCATTTGCCCATGATACTGGGGCCTGACCGTGCCAAATTGTCTAAAAGACACGGTGCTACCACCATTACCGAATATCAAAAGCAGGGATACCTCGCAGACGCAATGGTTAATTTTTTAACGCTTTTAGGCTGGTCGATTGATGACCACACCGAACTGCTATCCCGTGAAGACCTAATAAAGCACTTCTCTCTGGAAAGAGTGGGTAAAACGGCGGCTATCTTCAACAGTGATAAACTTTATTGGATGAACGGAGTTTATCTGCGTGCACTAAGCCTCGATGAATTTGCACAGCAAGCCATACCATTTTTAGATAGAGATTTGCCGGAATCGGTAAAACGCCCATTGGATAATGATTACGTTAGGCAAGTTCTGTCACTCATTCAAGATCGAGCCAAAACTCTGGCTGAGGTTCCTCAGCTTGCCAGCTTCTTCTTCGACGATGTGCAATATGATACAGGCTTACGTTTAAAAAGAAAACAGGATGCTAAATCGACTGCTAGGGCTATGATGATTGCTTCGCAAAAGTTGGAAAAGGTAACGACCTGGGATTCCGCTACGCTTGAGGGCGTGTTGCGCCCTCTGGCTACGGAATTAAACTTAGGCACAGGAGAATTGTTCAGCTTATTAAGAATATCTGTTACAGGACGTACTGCAGCCCCACCATTGTTTCAGACCATGACGGTATTAGGAAAAAAGAAATGCCTAGATCGAATAAATACGGTATTGAAGCTACTATCCGGCTTGTATTAATTGTCATCCCACGGTTAACCTCATAGCAGAACTCCAAATAAGTTTTAGTTCTTGTCTAGCCTATTAAGATAGTTAAAAATTCGAAATCTTTGCTTTAAATGCCTAAAAAGTATTGACAAGGTTCGCCTCTTGTAGTAACAATATAGGTGTAACAAAATTTGAAGGAGGATATAATGGCGACAGCTTATTGTATGAAGTGTAGGAAAAAAGTTGAGATAAAAAATCCAAGCCAGGTTGTGCTTAAGAACCGCAGGCCAGCGACACGGGGTACCTGTCCTAACTGTGGTACAAAGGTATTTAGAATAGGAAAAGCGTAAACACCCATAGTTGACGTTACGCAGTTACCAGAGCCGCGATCTGTAAATAACGTTTCTTGTTTTTGCTTGAAGTCTGCAGGCAAGCGGGCATAGGTGTATGTGGAATATTTAAGAAAGGAGTGGCTGGAACCTTTAAGAATAGTCTCGAAAAGTAATGGTCACAAAGTTTGATATCTCTTAAGGCCTATTGTCTAATGTTTCTTTGTCTGCGTATTTTAGATGTAAAGTTATGTGAGGAATTTTCCGAATTTCTCGTAAAAAGTATTTACATTTTCTAAATAAGAATTTACTGATAACGTATTTAATCTCGAGCTTCTAATAGGGGAGAAGCATCATACTTCTCCAATTGAATTTTGTTTTCAGTAATCAGTAATAGGAAGCGGCGGCAATATTGTATAGTTTGTCGCCATTTATTATACCACATATGACTGTTTCCATATTGTATTTGGATCTTTAAAGAGCTTGAGTTATAGCTTTGACGCTGATGTAATCCCTAAGTTGATTGGAATGCGCATTGCATTGAGCCTGGAGGACTTTTCATTCACCGTGACTTAGGTTAAACTTAGCAAATATGGATCAGGTATATAACCCTCGGGAAATCGAAAAGAAATGGCAACAGAGGTGGGCGGCTGAACATATTTACGAGGTAGGGGAGGATAGTACAAGCACGAAATTTTATGCCCTGACCATGTTTCCCTACACCTCGGGAGATCTTCACATTGGTCATTGGTATGCCATGGCGCCCTCAGATGTCTATGCAAGATTCAAAAGGATGCAGGGCTACAATGTGCTTCATCCTATGGGATTTGACGCATTTGGATTACCGGCCGAAAATGCTGCCATCAACCATGGAATTCATCCTTATGATTGGACGATGCAGAATATAGAGAATATGCGTCGGCAGCTCAAGAGCATGGGGGCAATATATGACTGGAACCGAGAAGTAATTACTTGCCTGCCAGATTACTATAAATGGACGCAGTGGCTTTTCCTTAAATTTTATCGCGCTGGCTTGGCATATCGGGCCGAGGCGCCTGTTAACTGGTGTCCTAGATGTCAGACAGTGCTGGCTAACGAACAAGTGGTAGGGGAGGGCATTTGTGAAAGGTGTGGCATATCAGTGACTAAAAGAGAATTGCAGCAATGGTTCTTCAGAATTACTAAATATGCTGAGGAACTACTCGATTATAGTCATCTGGACTGGCCTGAACGCATAAAGACAATGCAGAGGAATTGGGTGGGCAAGAGTGAGGGAGCTGAAATTTCTTTCTGGCTGGAGGATGAGGGTGTGGAACAAAAACGGATAAAGGTGTTTACCACCCGCCCTGATACTATTTTCGGAGTCACTTTCTTCCTACTGGCTCCGGAGCATCCTTTAGTTCCTCAACTGACTGTGACGGAGCGCAAAGGAGAAGTGGAAGAATATATTGCTTGGTGCCAGCGGCAAACTGAATATGACCGTGTCGCATTGGGCAGGGAGAAAACAGGAGTTTTTCTGGGAAGCTACGTTCTCAATCCCCTGAGTGGAGAAAGAATCCCTATCTGGATTACTGATTATGTACTACCAACTTATGGCACCGGAGCAGTAATGGCAGTGCCTGCCCATGATGAACGAGACCTAGAATTTGCCAGAAAATTTAAGCTACCTGTGCGTGTCGTTATCGCTCCTCCGGATTGGGCGGGCGAGGAATTGACTGAGCCATATACCGAGGCAGGTACAATGGTAAATTCCGGGGAATTTAACGATTTACCTAGTGAACAGGGATACGACGCAATCTGTGCGCTATTGGAAGAAAAGCAATGTGGAAAGCGGAAGGTTATTTATCGCCTTCGTGATTGGTTGATTTCTAGACAGCGATATTGGGGGGCGCCGATACCTATAATGTATTGTGAGAAGTGTGGGATAGTTCCTGTACCTGAAGAGGATTTACCTGTTCTGCTCCCAACCGATGCGGAATTTAACCCTACTGGTGTATCTCCTCTGAAATATTGCCAGTCATTCGTCAATGTTACCTGTCCTAAATGTTCGGGGCCAGCACGCCGGGAAACTGACACCATGGACACTTTTATGTGTTCCTCTTGGTATTTCTTGAGATACACTAGCCCGGAAACTAGAGATGCCCCATTTGATACTGCCAAAGTAAAATTTTGGTTGCCTGTGGACTTGTATACTGGAGGTGCTGAGCATGCAGTTATGCATCTCTTCTATGCTCGTTTTTTCATTAAAGCGTTGAGGGACATGGGCTTGGTAAATTTCGATGAACCCTTTACTTGTCTATTCAATCAGGGTACGGTAATTTATCGTGGTGGTAAGATGAGCAAATCCAAGGGCAATGTGATCGCCCCTGACGAATATGTGGATGAATTAGGAGCTGACGCCGTTCGCGGGTATCTTATGTTTGTTGGTCCTTGGGAGTTAGGGGGCGAATGGAATGATAGTGGTATTGTGGGTATCAGTCGATGGTTTAACCGGGTATGGCACTTAGTAACAGAAAATTATACACCAGCTTGTCGCGATGTTGTTAATTTTAAAAAGGAGAAAGAATTACTCCATATAATCCATAGGACTATTAAAAAAGTGACTACTGATCTGGAGAAATTCCGCTTCAATACCATGCTAGCTAGCCTCATGGAATTCACAAACTATCTATCTAAGGTTAAGGAGAGCGGAGCAGTCTCCGAGTCCTTGTGGCGAGAAGCTATCAATTATTTTTTACTTCTTTTTGCCCCCACTGCTCCTCATCTTGCCGAAGAGCTGTGGACCAGGAGCGGGCGTTCTTATAGTATTCATAATCAGGCATGGCCTAAATATGACGACGAGTGGGCTCAGCAAGAAGAAATTACCTTGGTCATTCAGGTAAATGGTAAGCTTCGTGATAAGATGCTTGTACCCGCTTCCATAAGCGAAGCCGAGGCTAAAGAGTTAGCGCTGGGTCGGACGCGAGTGCAGGCTTATATTGATGGTAAAAAACTGAGCAATATCATTTATGTCCCTAAACGTGTGGTAAATATTGTGTTAGCCTCGATTTAGTCTGGATAATAGTAATACGACGAAGCCTGGCAGGAAAATAATAATGAAGATAGCTTTTATTGGTGCTGGAGCTATGGGAGAGGCGATGGTCAAATGCCTGTTGAGCGAAAAGGTGGCTGCACCACAGGATATAGTAGTTAGTGATGTTAATCGCTCGCGATGTGAATTATTAAGCAGGGAATATGGGGTTAGCACGTTAGCTGATAATAGAAGAGCTGTGGAAGATGTTGACTTGATTATTATAGCAGTGAAGCCTCAGAATTTACCAAGAATAATGGGAGAGATCCAAGGTTTAGGAATGAGACAACTGGTGCTCTCTATAGTAGCTGGTGCAACTCTGTCCAGCTTATGCCAGGACCTAAAGCACCCTTTTGTCGTTCGTGCTATGCCCAATATGCCAGCGCAAATTGGCATGGGAATGACTATCTGGACTGCGACTGCTGAGACTGTGCAAAAGCAAAAGAAGTTAGCCCGGACTATATTGGGTGCTTTGGGCAAAGAAATATATGTTGAGGATGAGAAATATTTAAGTATGGCTACCGCTTTGAGTGGCAGTGGTCCAGCTTATGTTTTTCTCTTCATCGAAGCGCTCGTCGATGCAGGTGTGCATATTGGCTTGCCCAGAGATACAGCCCAGGAATTGGTAATACAAACTATATTTGGTTCCACTAGCGTTGTTGAGAAGACGAGCAAACATCCTGCTGATTTGAGAAACATGGTTACTTCGCCAGGGGGAACTACTACCGAAGCCCTTCTTCAGTTAGAGAAGGGGGGATTTCGGTTTCTTATTCTCGAAGCTGTGGCTGCTGCTTATAAAAAGGCAGAATGTCTTTGAGGGTTAAATAAAATGAATTCGCCTTTTGAATATCGCAACTGTCCCTGTTGTGGGCAAAATGATTTCGAGGTGCTCTTCGAGTCTAATATGAAAGATGATGATTTTCAGAAATCAGTGGAGACTGTATATATGATACCTGGTGGGAAATGGGGAAGGCATGTCAGATGTCGGAATTGCAAATTTATATATGTAAATCCTGTTGAAAAAGCACGTAGAATCAACAAATCATACTCCCAAAGGAAAAGTATCGATGCTTCTATTATTCGTGAAAACCGTTTACGGGCTTCCAAATCACAAGTAGGATTAGTTAAACAGTTTAAAAATGGCACATATCTTCTGGATATCGGCTGTGGTGAGGGATTTTTCCTGTTTAATGCCTCTAGAGCTGGTTATATTACCAAAGGGATTGAATTATCACAGGATGCGGTAGAATATGCGAGAAGGGAATTTGACTTGGATGTAGTAGCAAAGCCTTTTGAAGAACTGCGGTTTCCTGAAGGTCATTTCGATATAATTACTCTGTGGCAAGTTCTAGAACATGTTCCCTACCCAATGCTGATTCTAAAAGAAGTAAATAGAATACTCAAGCCTGATGGGCTGTTAATAGCATCAACTCCGAATATAGAGGGAATACCGGCTAAAATACTAGGGAAAAGATGGTGGAATGTGAGGAGTCTGCATATTAACCAATTCACCGTAAAAACTCTTATGTCCATTCTCAGGAATGTTGGGTTCAAAAATATATCTTCTGTATCCTATAAAGAATCTATAAGCTTTCTCATGTTGTTTTTACCGATATTGAAATATTTAAAATTGTATGAGCCGTTAAAAGATGTTTTCTACCCTAGCTCTATGTTGGGTAAAATTCTGAATAAGATAATGTTCACATACTCCTCAAAACTGGATAACTGCACAGTAGTTGGTTTTAAGTGAAAGGATATTCAATGGTAAAGCTTTCTCCATCTCAGGCAATTAAGCTCGCTAATAGGGTGATACGTAGTTATGTAACTAATTGCCCCCTAGTAGTTTCTTATGAGGTAACGCTTTCGTGTAACTGCAATTGCCGTCACTGTGATCTGGGAGGTTTTATAAAAGATGAGAAGCAAATTAAACCAGAGGAGTTTGGAGATTTAACTCGACGCCTGAAGCCACTTGTAGTGCAAATTTCTGGTGGTGAGCCGCTTCTGCGCAGAGATATATCAGCCATAGTCGAGGCTATTAAGCAAGTCGATGGTTTGCCATACGTGATACTGGTTACTAACGGAGCGTTGCTAAACGAGGGCAATTATCTACGATTACGTGAAGCTGGAGTGAATCAATTTTCTGTCTCTCTTGACTTTCCAGATAAGCGGCATGATGAATTTCGACGACGGTCGGGTCTCTATGCGCATTTAGAACGTACTCTCCCCCAGCTGGCAAATCTTGGGTTTCAGGATATTATCTTGAATACTGCTATAAGTAAAGTCAATTTGAAGGAAATATTGTCTTTGGCAAAAAAAGCTTCTGAATGGGGAGTAAATATGTCGTATAGCGCATATACTGCGCTGCGAACAGGGAATGAAGACTATTGTATCAATTGTGAAGAGGATTTGGAAATATTACGCAAAGCTATTAATGAACTAATAATATTAAAAAAACAGGGTTTAAAGCTGGTAAATCCAGAAATTACGCTTCTAAATACTTTAAAATTCTTTGAACAAGGATACATGCCCAATTGTAAAGCTGGGATAAAATTTCTTGTCGTAATGCCTGACGGCAGCATGATTCCCTGTTCACACCACCGCATTAAATATGCTAATCGCAAAGAGATGGTGGAAAAATTTTCCCGAATTAACTGCTGTGGTAGTTGCTACGTCGCTATAAGGTCCTATAGCGAGATGTCATTTTTAAGTCACGTAAAAAATCTACCTCAGTACATACGGAAAGTAGCTATTCAATGAGAGATATTTAGCAACTGCTCGTAGTAACCATTCAACTGAACTCTAGCCTAGGACTTGTTGAACTACTAGCAACACTCAATGTTAAATTGACTCGCTCTTCGACATGCTCACGGCAAATAAGCTACTAGGAAAATCCTTCTCTAAAATATTTACAAATTTTATATTAACTGACGGCTGGTGTCTCGCCGGGGTGTAACTTGCGCCACTTTTCTAGAAGTTGCTCACGCGTTTCCTTGTGATCAGGGTCAGGAATGCAAGCGTCTACGGGACAGACTTCAACACATTTTTGTGTCTCGAACCATCCAACGCACTCTGTGCATTTGTCAGGATCAATGATGTAAATTTCCTCCCCCTCAGTTATAGCCTCATTTTTGCATTCTGATTCGCATGCACCACAACTAATACATTCCTCAGTAATTTTATATGCCATCTTTCTGTAACCTCCTTAATTTTTAACGCTTAATTTTACAATTTATTTTTATTAATAGCTAGTCCAGTGGGTATGGAGAACTTCTCCTTTAGAGCTGCAGCTACATGATCAGGGACCATACCTTCAAGACAACCTCCTAACTTACTTACTTCCTTTATTAGTGTGGAGCTGAGGAATTGATATTGAGAACTTGTCATCAAGCAGAGTAGTTCAATGTCTGGCGCCAACTTTCTGTTCATTAGCGCCATTGCAAATTCCCGTTCGAAATCGGAGTTTGCTCTCAAACCGCGGATCATGGCTTTGCCTCCTACAGCGTGTACGAAATCCACAGCCAGCCCTGTAAAAGCCTGAACGTGGACGTTAGGCAAGTCAGTAACTGCCTCTTCAACTAACTTTACCCTTTGCTCCAGAGGAAAAAGGGGTTGTTTAGCAGGATGCTCATAGACGCCGACTATTAATTTACTAACCAGGGCTGCTGCTCGTACGATAATATCTATGTGCCCGCAGGTAAGAGGGTCAAAGGTACCAGGATAAACTGCTAATGTCATGGGCAAGCCTCCTTTTGGTATATAAAAACAAAAGTATCACCATAGCGGCGTTGTTTAACAAGATGGAGTCCAGCATAGTTGGAATTCAGGGGGAAGCGGTTTGCGTGGCAGATTACGATCGTAGAATTTTTTCCAATTAAATTTGATTTAGCTATACTTGTTAATGAATCATTTGTAGAAGAGTCTGAGTAAGGTGGGTCCAGGAAAACAATATCATAATTATTGCTAAGGAAGGTAACTGCTTTGTTTACGCTACAACAATAAATGTGAGCTTGGTGTAGACCCCCTATTTTTTTAAGATTTGTTCTGATGATGTCACAGCAGCTTTTTCTGCGGTCAACAAAATCGACCCATTCTGCCCTGCGGCTGAGCGCTTCAATACCCAGAGCACCGCTGCCGGCGTACAAGTCAAGAACCCGACTCCAATTGTTATTACTGTTCTCCAGAAGAGAGAATATAGCTTGTCTCACTATACTGGTCGTAGGTCTAACAGAGCGACTTGGCAATGTTTTTAATCTAGTTCCCTTTGCTCGGCCACCAGTAATCCACATTTCATTAGTCTGAAATAATATTTGTATGATATTATATTATTATTCTATTCATTAGTTCAAGTAAGCCAAGCTTGTTGACTAGATCAGCAGTATGCTCTATACTTTATTAGCTTAGACGAAAGCAAAGATTAAAATGAGTACAGGATTTGAAAGATTCTCTGAAGGGGCTCGTAGAGTGTTGACTCGGGCTCAAGGAGAAGCACAGCGCCTGGGGCACAATTACATCGATACCGAGCATATCTTGTTGGGGATAGCAGGAGAAGAATCAGGGGTAGCTGCTAAAGTATTGAGCAATTTGGGCGTATCGCCGAGCAAGATACAGGCAGCTGTGGAATTTGTAATTGGAAAAGGAGAGCATCGAGCCACCAGTGGAGAAGTTGACCTTGCTCGTCGAGCGAAGAGAGCCATTGAGTTTGCTGTGGACGAGGCACGTCGTTTGAATTCCAGCTATATAAGTGTTGAGCATCTTTTACTCGGATTACTGCGTGAGAGCGAAGGGGTAGCTTTTAGTGTATTAGAGAGTTTGGGCATTACCATGGAACGAACACGTGAGGAAGTCAATCGGGTTGTGAGACAGGAATCTATACGAACTCGAGCTGCAGGTCGCGTTGCCACGCGCACACCGACCCTGGATCAACTTGGCACCGATTTAACTGCTTTGGCACGGGCGGATAAACTTGATCCTATTATAGGTCGTAACAAGGAAATTGAACGGGTAATTCAGATACTTAGTCGGCGCACTAAGAATAATCCCGCTCTTATTGGTGAACCTGGTGTAGGTAAAACAGCTATCATTGAAGGATTAGCCCAGCGTATAATAAATGGGGAAATTCCCGACGTGTTGCAGGGTAAGAGAATAGTGGCACTAGATATAGGTGCCCTGGTGGCGGGAACAAAATATCGTGGGGAATTTGAAGAGAGGCTGAAGAGAGTTATTGAGGAAGAAAAAACTGTTGGTAATTGTATCTTATTTATCGACGAAATGCAGACTATCGTGGGAGCTGGAGCAGCTGAGGGTGCGGTAGATGCCTCTAATATCCTGAAACCTTCGTTGTCACGTGGTGAGATTCAGTGTATTGGTGCTACTACTTTGGATGACTACCGAAAATATGTGGAGAAAGACCCAGCTTTGGAACGGCGATTTCAGCCTGTCTTAGTGACTGAACCTACTACGGAGGAAACCCTTGATATATTGCGAGGCATTAAACATAGATATGAGGAATTTCATCAATTGGATATAAACGATGAAGCATTGCAGGCAGCAGCTCCGTTGGCTACAAGATATATAGCGGATCGTTTTTTACCCGATAAGGCTATTGACTTGGTAGATGAAGCTAGCTCTCGAGTACGCATTAAACGGGGTAGTGCCCCTATTGGCCTAACTGAGGCACGGCGGGCTTTGGAAAATTTACGGAAGGAAAAAGAATCGGCTATATCAGCTCAGCAGTATGAATATTCCAGTGAGTTGCGTGACCGTGAGCTTCAACTAATGGAGAAAATCGAGACCATAGAGAAGGAGTGGCAAGTTAAGCAAGAACAAGGTCGACCTGTGGTTACTCCGGAGGATATTGCCGAAGTAGTCAGCATGTGGACGGGTATACCTGTGGTGAAGCTGACCACTGACGAAACGAGTCGGCTTTTACAGATGGAAGAGGCTTTACATCATCGCATTATTGGTCAGGATGAGGCTATAGAGACAGTGGCTAAGGCGGTAAGAAGGGCTCGGGCTGGGTTAAAAGACCCGAGGCGTCCAATTGGTGCTTTCATCTTTTTAGGCCCTACGGGGGTTGGCAAGACTGAACTAGTAAGAGCTTTGGCCGAGTTCATGTTTGGCAGTGAAGATGCTCTGGTTAGACTTGATATGTCGGAATTTATGGAGCGCCATACTGTGGCTCGTCTGGTTGGAGCTCCACCAGGTTATATTGGGTATGAAGAAGGTGGTCAATTAACTGAGGCAGTAAGGCGGAAGTCTTATTGCGCTATTCTTCTTGATGAAATTGAAAAGGCGCATTATGATGTATTCAATATCCTACTTCAGATTTTCGATGATGGGCATTTGACTGATGCTAAAGGGCGCAGGGTTGATTTCCGTAACAGCATTATCGTCATGACCAGCAATGCTGGCGCTGAACTCATTAAGCGCGATATGAACATCGGTTTTGCTGCTCATGTTGATGGCAATGGAAAGCAGCAAGTAGAGTACGAGAAAATGAAAGAGAAAGTGCTCGGTGAGATGAAGAAAGCCTTCCGTCCCGAATTCCTTAATCGCATTGATGCAACGGTCGTTTTCCATGCTTTAAACAAAGAGCATATCCGCCAGATTGTTGACCTGATGCTTAACCAGGTTGTAGCGTCCCTACAAGAGAAAAATATCACCTTGGAAGTGACTGATGGGGCCAGGGATTTTATAGGAAAAAAAGGCTATGATCCTGTTTTCGGAGCCCGTCCCTTACGTCGTACGATACAGAATTTGGTTGAAGATCAACTTTCCGAAGCTTTGCTGCGTGGCGAATTTTTACCCGGAGATACGGTAGTTGTGGATTGTGTCGATGAAAAACTTGTAATGAAACCCTTGGTTAAGGAGGTTGCATAGATATGGCTCAGGAAATAATCGGAGCGCCACTACCTGGGAGAATAATATCTGTTGGGGTAACGGTGGGCAATACGGTGGGGGAAGGTGGCGTGGTTTGTGTCATAGAGGCCATGAAAATGGAAAATCCTATATTATCTCCAGCAAAAGGCTCAGTTATAGAGGTGGCGGTTTCACCAGGACAGGTAGTTAAGACCGGGGAAAAGATAGCTGTTATAGAGTATTAGCTACCTTGGTCAGGGGACTTGAAATCTAACGAGCGACTCAAAACCAAACTCAAGCATGTTTTCATTTGTCAGCAATGTGGCAAAGAAAGCCCTAAGTGGTTAGGGCGTTGTCCAGATTGTAATTCGTGGAATAGCTTCGTAGAAACCAGTGTAACTTTATCTCGTGCTTCCAGCACAGTTCACTTTAGAGAAAATGAACCACAGGAACTGTTCCGGATAGAAAAGAGTGATTTTCCTCGTTTTAAGCTTGGTTTTACTGAAGTGAATCGAGTTTTGGGAGGTGGTTTAGTTCCAGGCTCTCTGGTGCTTATTGGTGGCGAGCCGGGCATAGGTAAATCTACGCTTTTACTCCAAATTGCAGCGAGGATGGCTGAGAACAACAAAGCTGTCGCCTATGTCTCTGGCGAGGAATCTATTAATCAAGTTAAACTAAGAAGTGAGCGTCTCGGTATACAGGGCAAAGGAATATACTTTCTGTCGGAGCCTGATTTAGCCGCCGTATTAGAAAGCTTGGAAAGACTCTCTCCCGAATTAACTATTATTGATTCAATTCAAACGATGTATTTAGAGGATGCAGCTGGGATGCGGGGCAGTATCTCACAGGTGCGGGAGTGTACTTGGAGGTTGGAGAGGTGGGCGAAAGAGCATAATGAGCCCATTCTAATAACAGGGCATGTGACCAAAGAAGGAGCTATTGCAGGTCCGGGAACATTAGAACATATCGTTGATGTGGTGCTTTACTTTGAAGGCGAGCCATTTAGTAGTTATCGAGTGTTACGCAGCGCAAAGAATCGCTTTGGCTCCACTAATGAGGTGGGAATATTTGAGATGGGCGATTACGGATTGATAGAAGTGGATAACCCTTCTCAAGTTTTCTTATCCGCATATAAAGATAGGACTGTTGGTTCAGTGGTGGTGCCCACGCTTGAAGGGAATCGCCCTTTGTTGGTAGAGATTCAGGCTTTGAATACTCCTAATAGTTATACGCCGCCTAGGCGCATCGCTAACGGCGTTGATTTTAATAGGCTGCTATTGATAATTGCTGTGCTTACTAAGCGCGCCGGATTAAAGCTTTTCAACCAGGATATTATAGTCAACGTTACTGGTGGCTTGAGGGTTAATGAACCAGCGGTTGATTTAGGAATGTCCTTGGCTATTGCCTCCAGTTTTCGTGATGTAAAGCCAATCTCAGGGCTGGTTGCTTTGGGAGAGGTGGGCTTGAATGGAGAGCTTAGAGGAATATCACACGTAGCAAGAAGAATTGCTGAGGCCATCAGGTTGGGCTTTACATCCTGTCTTCTACCCAGGCTTTCCTCTGCCATTGCAGGTGAAGTTAAGCAATCCATTGACTCTGTGGATATTAACCTTATCGAGGTTGGCTCGGTGGCTGAAGCTCTCAGGGTGGGACTTAGAAGTGAAAGCAGGATGCAAAATGAAAGGGGCAAAAATACAGGGCAAGAATAAAAAATTTTTAAATTTTACTTTTCAGTAATAGAGTTTAGGGATTTGCATTTGATATTTGGTAAAGTGGGTGTGGTTATAGTCGCTGCCGGAACCAGCCAAAGGATGGCGGGTATAAACAAGCTATTTGCTCCTCTAAGGGGAAAACTTTTATTAGCCTGGTCTGTGGATACTTGCCAGAAATCTGATCTGATTCAGCATATAGTCTTGGTATTGCATGATAAGGATTTAGCTCGAGGACAGAGATTGAAGCAAGAGAGAGGTTGGTCTAAAGTTACTTTATGCACGGGGGGCGCACGGCGGCAGGATTCCGTGAAGGAAGGGCTAAGACAAATAAGGAATTGTGATTTAGTCATGATTCATGATGGCGCTCGGCCTTTCTTGACTCCAGATTTGATTGAGGACGGGCTGAAGGTAGTGGGAGAGACTCAGGCTGCTGTAGCCGCAGTGCCAGTTAAAGATACTATCAAGCTTGCTGCAGATGAGAATTTGATTGGGGAAACACTTCAGCGTGACAGGTTATGGGTTGCGCAAACTCCTCAGCTATTCAACTTTGGTGTAATAACCAGAGCTTATGATAACCTCGTTGCAGAAGTGACCGATGATGCCACTGCAGTGGAATGCTTGGGGTATAGAATTCAGCTTTATATGGGCGATTACAGAAATATAAAAGTGACTACTGCTGAAGATTTAGCCTTGGCGAATATAATTGCTAAAAATATGTGATTGCATCTCCTCGGTTATTAAATTGATAATATCAAGGGTGAAGAGCAGGTTATATAGTGGGTGGTTAGCAAATCTTGGGAAAGCTTGTATCTAGAAATCTTAAATGCAAGAAGAATTAAAGATTGGCATTGGCTATGATAGCCATCCTCTAGTTTCGGGACGAAGGCTCATTTTGGGAGGCGTTGACATCCCTTATGACAAAGGATTGTCTGGTTGGAGCGATGCGGATGTGGCAATTCATGCCATAATAGATGCTTTATGTGGCGCTGCTGACTTGGGTGACATTGGCACTCTATTCCCTTCTCAAGAATCGGTATATAAAAGTGTAGCAAGTCTGGTTTTGCTAAGTAAAACCAGCGAACTGCTTAGTGCCAAAGGATTTAGGGTGGCCAACATTGATGTTACTGTCATAGCACAAAATCCGAAGCTTAACCCTTTCATCCCTGAGATGAGAAAACGCATAGGTCAAGCCTTAAGTGTAGGTTCAACACAGATTACGATCAAAGCCACCACCAGCAACAGCTTGGGCTTCGTCGGCAGGGGAGAGGGAATAGCTGCACAGGCTGTTGCTTTAATACGAAAGTAAAAAGATAGATACCCAAGTCTTTAAAAGATATATTCAGTAATCAATGCCTTCGCAGTGAAGCCGTGTAGAGCATTTCCTCAAACCTCAGACTCTTCGATGATCAATGTTTCGTAACTCGGCTGACCCTCTTGCCAGGAAATTATAAATTTAATCTGTTTACCTTCTGCTAAGTAGCTTGCACTTTGATTGCGAAGCTTTTTTAAAGTCCCTTGATTCCAGGAAAGATTTAAGAAGCTCAATCCTTCCCTCGAGTCTTTTATCTTTACAGCCACTTGTCATATATTGATTTACTGAATTCCAGAATTCTTCCCTGACCATGGTTTCTATGCAGTGGGTGAGGCTGGGGAAGAGTACAATGCCGTCCATATTTTAATTTGTACCACCAGGCCGTGGCTATGGTCAAAATTTGACAAACTCGGCAGGATTTATTATTCTCATTATTGACGTACGTTCATAATTCGTAGTAGAAATGAGGTGATTATCAAATGGCTAGGCTGGGAAAATTATGATCTGTTGCTCAGCTGCCGAGTGTATGACTTTTCAAGCTGGTTGTAATTTGGGCATATGCATTGCAGTATGTTGGCCTTTAACTTAAGGAACTTGAGTCTATACGTCTTGGGGATTTAGATAGACTGGAACAGGAAGAGTGCGCGGAGCAGATGTTTATTTACAGGTCGACATTTCGTGGCATATTGGAAGTGGCTCGGAGTAAACTGGCCGATGCTTTGATTAATGGCAAGGCAATTCAAGGAGAAGAGAGTAACTTTGAGCTCACCCAGCGTCCAGTTCAGATGTGGCAATAATGGACATGAATGGGATATAGTTTTTAATGCGACGGCACAGAAATTACATTTGTCTTACAAAATGTGCTTCAACAGGAATATCAAGCCTACGCCTTTGCCTCTGTTTGATTTAAAAAGAGGCTTCAGCAGGAGATTTCCCAGAGGACAGGTAGTAGCGAATGAATAAAAAGGAAAGGAGGTGATAAGGATGCCATTTGGAGATGGAACAGGACTATTGGGGCTGGGCCCAATGACTGGAAGGAGGGGTGGCTTTTGTGCTGGTTTTACCAGCCCGGTCTTCGCCAACCCAACGTATGGTTACCAAGTACCTTATATTTATGGTCATTTGGCACCAGTATGGCTTGGGCGGAGTTATGGCTTTGTCCGCGGCTTGGGTCGTGGTTTTAGCCATGGATTCGGTAGTAATTTTAGTCGCGGTTGGCGAAAGTGGAGACGTTACAGGTACCCTTGGTAGTAAATTTTAAAATTTCTTAAGGAGGTGAAGAATGCCTAATGGATATGGCAGAGGATTTGGAGGAGGGGGATGGGGATTCGGTTTTCGGGGGAGTTCTCCCCCGTGGCCTTATGTTGGTATTGGCAGGGGAGGATTGCCGAGGTGTGGCTATTTCCTAAGTGGAGTTGCAGGAATGCCTGCCCCGCAGGGTTATCCTGATTATGCTTATCCGGGAGCTAGGCCATATGGTTATGAATGGGCACCTATGGGAGCAGATCCCTATGCTCCGCAAATGACTCGAGAGCAGGAACTGGATTTTCTGAAGAGCCAGGCGGATGCAATAAAGGGACAGTTAGAGCAAATAAATGCTAGAATAAAGGAACTGGAGATTGAATAAACTGGAAAGAGGTGCATCATGAAAATTGCATTATCAGCAACGGCTCCCAATTTGGATGCAGAGGTGGACCCTCGTTTTGGGAGGTGCCAATACTTCGTTATCGTTGACCCCCAGAGCATGGAGCTTGATGCAGTGGATAACTCTAATGCCATGGCTGCTGGTGGAGCAGGAATCAGCACTGCTCAGATGATTGCCAGCAAAGGTGTGGAGGTTGTGATCACGGGTAATTGTGGGCCTAACGCTTACCAAACCCTTTCGGCAGCTGGAATTCAAGTGGTCACTGGTGTTTCAGGCAGCATAAAGGATGCTATTGAAGCCTTTAAAGCGGGGAGATTTAAATCAAGCGCTCAGCCCAGTGTGGGCAGCCATTATGGAATGGGAGGGGGTATGGGTTCCGGTATGGGTATGGGGCGTGGTATGGGCAGAGGTATGGGCAGGGGAATGGGGATGGGGATGGGACCAGGAATAATGCCTCAAGCAGCGCCTTCAGCAATGAGCGCGGAGCAAGAGATAGAAGCGCTCAAATCCCAAGCTCAGACACTGGGTCAGCAACTAAATGAAATTCAGCGTCGCCTTGAAGAACTGGAAAAAGGGAGGTAATCTATGCCTATCTATGAATATCAGTGCACTCGATGTGGGGAAAGATTCGAAGTTCGACAATCCATTGGCGAAGATGCTTCTGGTTTGAGTTGTCCCAAATGCCACACTGGGAATCCGAAAAGACTTTTCTCCTCATTCTTTAGCTCAAAATCAAACACAGACAGTGCATCGGAAACAAGTTGTCCCACCTGTAGCTCTGGGACTTGTGGACTTCCACAGATGGGGTGAGCAAAGTACGGTAATTTATGCCAAGCTAAATTAAATATTGCCTGTGAGAAGCCTGAAAATTGGTGGCTCTAGCTGGACAGAACGTTAAATTATCGATAAGAGGAGATTGAGATTAAACCACCACCATGGTTATACAGTTATAGGCTACCTGGTTACCTATTAGTTATTGGGTGCCAACCTAGCGTTGCTAGTTACCAGGTCCACAATGTCGGTAACTCATGACCTTCAGCGTACCATTAACGTTTGGCGTAGCTTAGGCGTTCCTGTATTAGTTTGCATAAATAAATATTGCTTCAATTAAAAAATACCTATCGAATTGAAGGCTATTGTGGTGAAGGTGGAATATCTGGCTGCTAGGATTTATTAATAATGCAATAATTGCAGCGATTATTCAAAATTTGCCAGTGGTAAAATACTGGGCAAACAGTGGGATGTATCAGATAAAAACAATATGATACATTGTTACGGAAAAGCTGCAAAACCAGGAATTAGAGATGACAATTCATAAATATAGATGCTTAAAATAGAGGAGGTATAACAAATGAGATTTGCGGTACCTGTAATAGATGGTAGAGTGGCTGCTCACTTTGGACATTGCAGCCATTTCGCCCTATTTGATGTTAATGAGATTACTAAGGAGATTTTAAAAAGGGAGTTCGTACCGTCACCAGGGCATCAACCGGGTTTTCTTCCGGCCTGGCTGGCTGAAGAAGGCGTTTCCGTTGTGATAGCTAGTGGCATGGGTTCCCGGGCCCAGGCTATTTTCAACGAGAATCGTATTCAAGTTGTTGTTGGCGTGCTCGGTGATGATCCCGAGAAAGCTGCTCAGGATTATATAAAAGGCAAGTTAGTAACAGGCGATAATATATGTGACCATTAGTGAAAGGAGTAAAAATGGCCAAAGAGCTTCATGCCATGTGTGCGAGGTGTACCAAAAGACTGTGTGATCCAGTGATAGAGGCAAATGAGGTGCCTTCTATTGATGGGGCTCCCCACTTCTGTCCCATGAAACTGTTCCCCGAATCTATTAAAAAGGCTGTCATGGAGTATAGCAAGACAGAGGTAAAAGAATTTGCTCGCCTGGCATCAGTGCAGGAATTTGAGTGTTATGAGCAGACTGAGAAAGGGTTAAGAACCAAGTCTCCACGAATTGAAGAACTGATCCAGTTCTCTGATAAATGTGGCTATCACAAGTTGGGTATCGCCTTTTGCATCGGCTTAGCAAATGAAGCACGTATGCTCACCAATATTTTGGAGAAGAAAGGATTCAGTGTCGTCTCTGTTTGCTGTAAATTGGGTGCCACGGCCAAGGAAATAATTGGTATAAAACCTGAGCAGAAGATTGAAGGACCAGAGCGTTGGGAATCTATGTGTAATCCTATAGCCCAAGCGGAGGTTCTCAATGCTGAAAAAGTTGATCTAGCTATCATGTTGGGGCTTTGCATCGGGCACGATACTTTATTTATCAAATATTGTCGCGTTCCCATGACAGTACTGGCGGTAAAAGACAGAGTTACGGGGCATAATCCTCTGGCTGCCCTGTATTTATCACAATCGTATTACGGAAGATTATTAGATAAAAGGGAGAGGGCAGATGGCTAGGATTTGTTTTATAGCGTGCTCCCGAATGGGCAAACGAGAGGCTTGGCTATATGTGTGAGTTGATTATTGAATCTCATATTCATACAGGAGTATTTTTCAGTGATGATTGGGCATTGAGGGTGTGATTTAAGAGGCGAAATAAGCAACGGATGATTATTGTTGGTCTAACAGGAAGTGTGGGCACAGGCAAAAGCACAGTAGCCAAATTTTTTAGACAACTTGGGGCTTATATAATTGATTGGGATGAATTGGCTCGGTCAATAATCCAGCCTCACTCAAAAGCTTGGAAGGAGATAGTAGGGTATTTTGGCAGAGATTTCTTAAACGAGGATCTGACTATTAATAGGCAGGAGTTAGCTGAGGTGGTATTTCCCGATGAGGAAAAGGTGACCAAGTTAAATCATATAGTTCACCCCGAGGTGTTGAAGGAAGATGAAAGAATGACCGGTGAAATCAAAAATTTTGACCCTGCTGCTATAATTATTAAGGACATTCCATTGCTGTTTGAGCTTACTCACCCTGTATTTGTGCATAAAATAATCGTTGTTTCCGCCAGTAAACAAACTCAGTTAAGACGATTGGAAAGAAAGGGGGTGAGTCGGGATGATGCCCAAAACAGAATAAAGTCCCAGCTTCCTCTTGAAGAAAAGATCAAAGCCGCCGACTTTGTTATCAACAATGATGGTTCACTTGAAGAGACAAAGCGACAGGTAAAGGAAATATATAATTCATTAATCACTGACAGGAGGTGATTTGGTGAATCAAGTCCTGGCAAAACTAGAAGTAACTATGCAATACCATAGTTGACTGAAAGATAAAACAGCCGCAGCGGCTGGCAAGATTCGGGGCAGAAGACGTAATCGTTGAACTTGTCGAAGCCAAGCTGTTTGATGGAGTAGGAATTAAAAGATATATTTCAAATGCTGTTTATTTACCTTTTGTCAATGTGGTAGCAGTTTTAAATTGACATAATGAGTAGAGGAGATGACACAAGAATTTAGTGAGTCGTTTAAAAA
>Ga0180433_10001122_pt1 | contig 45479 bp, 40 predicted proteins | sample SS_ome_8_FD_132980 | JGI IMG/M metagenome (GOLD analysis project Ga0180433, IMG submission 132980) | Hypersaline lake sediment archaeal communities from the Salton Sea, California, USA - SS_1_D_1 metaG | ecosystem: Environmental > Aquatic > Non-marine Saline and Alkaline > Hypersaline >...
GCGATTAAAATGAAAGTAAAAACAAACAAAAATATTTCAGTTGTCTTTTTTTTAAAAAGTATGCATATCCTTGAGATCAAAACAAATAAATGAACATCGCCATTTTTTTATGAATAGGTCAGGCTAATCGATAAATGATGTTTATTTGTACCATAGGATTTTTCAGATAATAATTGATAACCAGTCCTCTTGGTTCGCTTTCTCCTCTAAAATTGGATGAACTGTAATTGATGTTTTTGTTGCTGATCCACTTCACTTTAGGCTCAATGTCAAATAAATGGACGTCTTTTTCCAGAACTTCTTGGGATAGTTCTTGTAAGAAGGAGATATCTGTGATGAAAATACCCCTTCCATGAGTGGCCACCACCAAATCATTTTCACGGGAGTGAATGACCATATCATGAACAGGTTGAGTGGGCATATCTACTTTCATCTTGTTCCATGTTTTTCCATGTTTTTCCCCTGTCCGTTGATTTGTACATCCCATCTCCCCAGTAAGAACTTCGGGAATTGTTGGCTTCTCCTGTTCCCACCCATACTATCTCAGGATTGGAAGGGGATACAGCCACATCACCAATGGAAAAAACAGGTTGATGGGTGAACAAAGGCTGGAAGGTTATACCGTTGTCTGTAGTTTTCCAAAGTCCCCCTGTAGCTGTAGCTGCATAAAAAGTATTAGGTTCTTTTTCGCACCGACCAAAATCAACTTATCTGCCTCCTTGGCGAGTAGGACCAATCTCCCTGTACTCCATAACATTTAGAATATTTTTATGGATTTTTTGACTGAAGGTTGAAATGATAAGCAGTGACAGCGTTGATGTGAGTGCTGTCATTATGAGGCAATATGATTTTTTTTTTCGAAGTTTTCATAATGCCTCCAAATGAATTAGTCCTATATTACATGGATTTATTTCAGGCTTGAAACTGACTTTAAACAAGCTAGGCATAAGATTTTGTTAAAAAAAATTTTATCCTATCATTAAGAAATAGTGTTTTCAAGAAATTTGATGGGACGTGGTATGTATACAAATAAAAATTTCTATTTTTTTATAAATTCCAGCTCAAAATAAAATGTAATATTCCGCATAAAGGCACTACTTATTTATTATTGGTTCTATTATTAGCTTGACATTGGATATATGTTTTGGTATTCAAAAGAGGAAAATGCAAAAGAACCATATATCTTTGATCATTATTCCACATAGTAAAGGCAAGCAAAGAAGTTATTCTTTATCAAAAAGAGCATTTCAAATAACAGCTGGAATAACAGCGTTTGTTTTTGTTGTTATCATGCTTTTGCTGGTGGATTATTTGCTGATGAAAGGAACTCGGCGTAAGTATAAAAAATTAACAGTTGAATATCAAAAACAAGTGAATATTCTTTCTCAGTATAAAGATTCCATAGAAAGTCTAAACGCGAAGATCCGAAATTTCGAAAGATATGCCAAAAAATTGAACATAATGGCTGGTTTTAAGTCAGAAGAAATGATTGGGGGAGAACCAGGAGTCGGTGGAGGGGGAGATCTTCAGGAACAATTCACTCCTGAAACCCAAAGCGACTTAACCCGTTTGGATGAATTGGGAGAAAAAGCAGAAGGCATTGATAAAAATTTTAATGTTTTGAACAATTTTTTTGAAAACCAAAAGTTGGAACTTTCTCAGACTCCCAGCATAATGCCTACTCAAGGATATTGGTCTTCTCCTTATGGGTGGAGAGACGATCCTTTTACAGGAAAACGGACATTTCACAGAGGGGTTGATATTGCCACTCAGTCCGGGAATCCTGTGATCGCTACTGCGGATGGAATCGTGATCCAAACAAAAACCGATAAAATTGGAGGAAAAACCATAAAAATAAGTCATCCTAAAACGGGTTTTGTCACAGTTTACTGTCACATCAGCAAATATCTCGTAAGGCCGGGTCAAAGAGTAAAAAGAGGGGATACGATTGGATTGATTGGATCAACAGGAAAAGCAAGAGGTCCTCATGTTCATTACGAAGTCCGTCTTGATGGAAAGTCTTTAAATCCTTGGTATTATATTCTTGATAACTAATCCTCCTGATTCATTCATAAAATACAATATAAGGCAAAAAAAAAATGTTAAATGGAAAACTTTATTCAACCATTTTTCATTTCACATTTTACTGATTCATCTCTTCGGCTAAACTTAAATTTTTCTTTATTGGAATTTGTCTCCTGGCTTTATCCGGGCCCCTAAGGAAAAAGAGTAAGCAGACATAGGTTTTTTATTTTCAGGCTGAAGATTTTCAATCAAAAGCAGAGTATTATTTCCGCAGCATGTGATGATACCTTTTTGGTCAATATTTATGATTTCTCCGGGAGAGGCCAATTTTTCTGTTTTTTCTTTCATGTTCTTGGTTTTTAATATTTTAAGGCGTTTGTTATTTAGAGTGGTAAAAGAAGAGGGCCAAGAATTAAAAGCTCTCACTTGGTTATGTATAGATTCCGAATCTTTTTCCCAACTTATTTTTCCGTCTTTTTTCTTTATAAGAGGAGCGTAAGTGGCTTTGGTATGATCCTGAGGAATAGGTTTAATATCTTTTATTTGGTCTAAGGTCTCAACCAGAAAATCTGCTCCTATTTCTGCCAGCCGAGCTTCAAGTTCCATTGAATTTTCTTCAGGATTGATAGGAACTATTTTTTTGGCCAATATGTCTCCTTGGTCCATTTTTTCATTAAGACGGAAAATGGTAATCCCTGTTTTATTTTCTCCATTTAACAATGCCCACTGTACTGGAGATGCTCCTCTGTATTTTGGGAGACATGAAAAATGAATATTGATGGAGTCATATTTAGGAAGATAGATGATCTCAGAAGGAATGATTTGACCATAAGCTACCACTACATTTAAGTCTGGATTGATTTTTTTTAGGACATTCAAACTATTAGTGTCTTTTCTTATTATTTTAGGCTGGATCACAGGTATTTTGCTTTTCTCAGCATACTTTTTTACAGGACAGGATTTGAGTTTCCGGCCTCGCCCTGAAGGTCTGTCTGGTTGGGTGATGATAAGGGGAATAAAGTGACCTGCTTTTAAAAGGGCTTTTAAAGAAGGAATTGCGGTTTTGGGGCTTCCGAAAAAAACAATTCTCATCTTTTTTTAAACTTTTTTCTTATGATACTTTTTTTCAAAGGAGAGAGATGATCTATAAAAAGCTTTCCGTTCAAATGATCGACTTCATGACTGATGACTCTGGCCAAAAGTCCTTCTGCTTCAATTTTTTTTTCTTTTTCTTCTAAATCATAACCCGTACATTCCATACGGAAGGAGCGAGAAACTTTTTCATTAATTCCGGGAACAGATAAGCAACCTTCTTCATCTTCATGCTGTCCTTCTTGACTTAATATTACTGGGTTGATGAGAACAATAAGATCTTCTTTTCTCTCTCCAACGGAAAGGTCAATGGTTATGAGTCTGATGCTTTTGTTAATCTGGGGAGCAGCCAGTCCAATACCTGGAGCGGTGTGCATAATATAAATCATATTTTCAGCTGTCTTCTTTATATCTTCTGTAATATTCTTTATCTCAGCAGCTTTTTTCCTGAGCACAGGATTTCCGTAAGTGATTATCTCCACTTCTTGCTCTGATCTTGTATCTTTAATATTGGACCTTTTCATAACTTATTTATTCTATCAGAAATCACCTTTTATTCAATAGTTTAGAATTACTTGAGGATTAAATACGGCGAAACGTAAAATGTGAAATGTGAATTAGTTTTTACTGTTTTTAACAATTTTTTTCTTTGAATGTGATGAAATTGTTCCTGTCTAAGCTCTGGAGAAATAAAGATATCCGTTCTAAAACAGGTTCTGCTTCTTCTCCAAATTTTTCTTTATGCAATATGGTAATTTCTCGGATATTCTTTACCCCATCACAGTTTTTCCAAAAATAGCTCCCCATTTCATCGAGTTTGACCTTATAAAAAGGATGCTTCATCCGAGTGAGGATATGTTTTACCAGAAAGCGGTTTTTGAATTTTGGTTTGAGAATAATCACCATTCCTTTATCATCTGTTTTCCACTTGATGTTTCTGACTGGTACGAGTTCGAGAAGATTGGATTCTCTATTCTTTTTCTCCATATTCCCCGGATTCAATCATTTTTTTGTATGGAAAATAGATCAGAATAAATCCCAGTACTGCAAATATAATCAGCCCCAGCCAGGGTTCTTTAAATGATTCAGGTAGATTTATGTTTATTCCTTTTAAAGCAGCTGTGATGATTCCCATAATAGCTTGCCCGGCTATCAGTCCTGATGCTAGGAGCAGTCCGATGTTTTCTATGATTTCTTTGCCCTTTTTATTGGGTTTTTTTCTTCCAGTAAGACTTTGAACGAAATATTTCACCACACCTCCAAAGAAAATACATGCGGTAGAACGGAAAGGAAGATACATACCCACAGCAATGAGCATTGGAGAAGGAGATCCGATGAGTATGAGGACAACGGCAAGGAGCATTCCAGCTATGACCAATGGCCAAGCCATTTCTCCTCCTACAATACCTTTGGCCATAGTTGCCATAAGACCTGCCTGAGGAGCGGGAAGGGTTTCGCTACCTATGCCAATGGTATTGTGCAAAAGTTGAAGAGAAAAAGTAAGGGTGACTCCAGCAGCAATCACTCCAATGATCCCTCCGATCTGCATTCTCCAGGGAGTACCACCTAATATATGGCCTACTTTCCAGTCTTGGATCATATCTCCGGCCACTCCTGCAACACAGCAGACCACTGCTGCCACACCAATCACAGCAGCAATACCAGCGTTTCCGGTTTGTCCCATTATGAGCATCATGAGCGCTGCAATGAGAAGGGTGGTCAGAGTTAATCCAGAAATAGGATTGGATGAAGACCCAATAACCCCCACCAAATAACCAGCCACAGCAGCGAACAAAAGCCCCATGATGATCATGACAAGGGCTGAAACTAACGATGATCCCAGGTTACTGGTGAACAAATTATAGAGGAAGATCATGGGGATTATCAGAGCCACAATAGAAATAATGACTGAGGGAAAGGGAAGATCTTTATCAGTCCGAGGAAGTTCAGAAGCTCCTTCTGCTTGGGCTTTCTTCACATCGGCAAAGGAACGACCAATTCCTGTGGCCAAGCTCTTCCTCATTTTAAATAGGGTGTAAAAAGCGCCCACCAGCATGGCTCCTACAGCAATGGGTTTTATTTGAGCGTTGTAAGCTGAGATAGCGATTTCAGACCATGTGCTTAGGTCTTGAGCCACAATGGTCTTGAGTTCTCCGCTGATAAAAAGAAGTATGGGCATAAGAAACATCCATCCTAGAACTCCTCCAGAAAAGGTGAGAGCGGCTAACTTTGGACCTATAATATAACCAACACCAGTAAGTGCGGCATTGGCCGCAGGGGATTCAATGAACATTCTGCCTTTTATGGAGGATGTTTTGTATATTTCAATATTGTCTTCATTCAAGTAAGTAATGCGCGATAAACCGGGTATTCTGAATACACTTTTTACGTATGGCTTTATGATTTGAATTCCATTCTCACTGGTAAAAAATTCAATAAGACTCCCTAATCCCATGGACCAAAACATGAATTTAGCATTAGACTTTGCTTCCTGTCCTGTCTTGACCATGGCAGCGCAGGCTACACTTTCCGGAAAGGGGAGAGTGGCATCTTCAACCAAAGTGCGTCTCACAAGGATTATGAGTAGAACACCCAAGACGCCTCCAACCAACATCAGCATGGTAGACTTAAAAATATCAAATTTTTGCCATACTCCTGACATAATAAAAGCAGGGATGGTAAAAATGGCTCCAGCAGCAAGAGCTTCTCCTACAGCACCTGTGGTACGGGCAAGATTCTCTTCTAAAATGGTCCCCTTTAATGGACGAAGGACAGCCATGGAAATAACAGCAGCTGGAAACGTAGCTGCCACGGTCATCCCGGCCATTAATCCCAAATAAGCGTTTGCCGCGCCTAAAACAATCGCCATTATAATTCCCAAAAAAATTGCTTTAAACGATATTTCTCTTATGGATTGGTCAGGTGAAATGTATGGTTTATAGGTGTTATCACTCATGATTCCTCCTTAAAATTGGCTCACGATATTATTTATTTATATATATGCCTTGATAAGAAAATGCAAGAATATATTCCTGAGGACTTTTTTTGTTTGCTTGTCATCCAAATTTATGCTAATAATTCTTGTAGAAAGAGATAAAAAAAGCATGAGTTTACTAAATTGGTTCAAAGAAAGGCTTTTTTGTGACCTAGCCATTGACCTGGGTACAGCAAACACACTTGTTTATCTTAGGGGAAAGGGCATTATTGTCCAGGAACCCTCTTTGGTTGTGGTCAACAAAAGAACAGGTGATGTTGAAGCGGTAGGGATAAAAGCAAAAGAAATGCTAGGAAAAACTCCGAATAGTGTGTTGACCATAAAACCCATGCGGGATGGAGTTATCGCTGATTTCGAAATCGCAGAAAAGATGCTCGATTATTTCATAAAAAAATCAACAAATAATCGAAGTTTTCTTCTCAGACCGAGAATAGTCATTGGAATCCCTACAGGCATCACTCAAGTGGAGAGGCGTGCTGTTAAGGATGTGGCCTTAAGAGCCAAAGCATCTGAAGTTTATCTTATCGAACAACCCATGTCTGCATCCATAGGAGCAGAACTTCCTATTTCAGAACCTACGGGGAATATGATCGTGGATATCGGAGGAGGCACGACTGATATAGCTGTGATCTCTTTGAATGGCATTGTCTATAATCATTCCATAAGAGTGGCTGGAAATGAAATGGATGAAGCCATAATCCAACATATAAAAAAGAAATATAATCTTCTCATAGGGGAGAAGACTTCAGAGCAGGTCAAAATGCAGATAGGGTCTGCATATCCTCTAGATGAACCCATGACTCTGGAGATAAAAGGAAGGGATTTAAGAGAAGGGATTCCCAAGACAATTGTGGTTGATGATCAGGAGATGAGAGAAGCTATAGAAGACATTGTGGAATCTATTATTGAAGCCATAAAGATATCTTTGGAAAAAACACCCCCAGAGTTGGCTGCTGATATCATAGATAGAGGGATTGTTATCACAGGAGGAGGAGCGTTGCTCAAGAATCTAGATAAACGGATAAGAGAAGAAACACAGCTTCCTGTTTTTATTACAGAAGATCCTCTAACCACTGTGGTTCTGGGAGCAGGGAAAATGTTAGATGATTTAGAATTATTAAGGAAGATTTCACTCATATAAGAAGTTGTTTATATGCCTTCTTTTTTTAAAAAAAACAGAAATATTGTCATACTCATTTCACTGATATTTTTCCACATGGTATTAATATCCATTCAAGTTCCCCAAGGAAAAAACGGGACCTATTTTGAAACAATTATATTCGCTGTTTTTTCTCCCATCCAACATGGGGTGGTCTCATTTTGTAAAACACTCGGTTATGTTTGGAATAATTATTTCTACTTGAGAGAAGTTAAGAAAAAGAATAAAAGACTGCTTGATGAGGTCGCTGAATTAAGGCAGGAGAACACAATCCTAAAAAACATATTGAAAAAGTATGAAAAAGAGGAGGAAGTCAAAAAATTTCTAAGCAATATCTCTCAGAACCTTGTTACAGCACGTGTCATTGGATTTGACATGTCAAATGTGTTTAAGTCAGTGGTCATCAATAAAGGAACCAGCCAAGGATTAAATAAAAATATGGTTGTTCTTGATGAATCGGGAAATTTAGTAGGAAGAATAGTCGCGCCTATTACATATCACCAAGCCACTGTTCAGTTAATAACAGATAATAATTCTGGAGTGAGTGTGGTCAAAAAAGGAGGGAATTCTGTAGGTATCCTATCGGGAAAAAACAATAAGACATGTGAAATGAAATATATCCTTTCTACCGAGGAAGAGGTTCATACAGGTGATACTATTGTTACCACTGGACATGATGGTATATACCCCCCTTACCTAAGGGTAGGACGTATTTTGTCAGTAAAAAAAACTCCTGAGCTTTTCAGGGAAATCAAAGTTGTTCCTTATTCCCGTGTTGATGAGCTCCATCAGGTTGTGGTACTCAAAGTGAATACAAATATTGTTTTTTAAAACAATTGCCATGAAGGAATATATAAAAGTTTTTCTGGTTATCGTAGTTGCTTTTTTAATCCACACATTCCTTGGAAAGATATCAAATGAGATTCCTGTTGTTGTCAATTTATTTACTATAATAGTTATATACATCGGTGTGCTGAAGGGAGAGATTTTTGGCGCGGTCACAGGGGCGTTTTGCGGCCTTATTCAAGACTCTTTTTCTTTTGGGATATTCGGGGTGGCTGGGATAGCTACCACTATAATGGGGTATTTAGCTGGTATTATTTCAAAAAAGATATATGTGATATCATTTTTTAAGAATTTCATATTTATTTTCATACTCACTGCATTTCAGCTGACTATTTGGAGGATCATTCATTCTTTTGTTTTTTCAGAACCTTTATTATCAGGAAGCTATTATCTTCTCTTTCAACCCTTTTTTAATGCGTTGGTGGGAAGTTCTTTATTTCCGATATTTAAAAGATTTTTTAGTAATCTCCCTATCGATGAAAAATGAAAGATAATAAGATATACGAAGATCTGTCTTTGATCAGATACAGGTCAAAAAAAATATTTACAGTTGTGAAAATCATTTTTATTTTACTGGTGGTCTATTTTTGGAAAGTACAGATTCTTGATCACCAGAAATATTGGGAAAAATCTGAAGCAAACCGGATAAGAAGGATTCCGATTCCTCCTCAACGGGGTCTAATTCTGGATAGAGACAACAATATACTCGCTAAAAACATCGCTTCTTTCAAGGTTTCTTTGATTAGAGAAAAATGTAAAGACCTGCAGGAATCCTATAAAAAGATATCCAAACTGCTTCATATTGATATCCAATCTATTGAGGAAAGGATAGAGCAGTATAAATCTTTTCAACTATTTCGCCCTATTGTGATAAGAGACAATCTTTCCCATAAAGAAGTGGCTCTTATAGAAAGTAGGAAATCTGAGTTTCCTGAGCTGATTCTCCAGACAGAATCCAAGAGGCTTTATCCATACAAAACATTAGCAGCCCATGTGCTGGGTTATCTGCAAGAGATTTCTCCAAAAGAATTAAAATCCGAAAAATATAAGGACTGTGAAATCGGAGATCTCATCGGTAGAAAAGGCATTGAAAGTGAATATGAGGAAATATTATCAGGACAAAAGGGAGTGGCATTAGAAATAGTGGATAGTGAAGGCCGCATCATAGAGAGATTTGATCAAAAAAAATCCATTAATGGAAAGAATTTGAAACTTTCTTTGGATTTGGACTTACAGAAAGAAGTAGAGAACCTTATAGAGAAAAGAGAAGGGGCTGTGGTGGTTATGGGTGCTGAGAACGGTGAAATTTTAGCTATGTCCAGTTATCCTACTTTTGATCCAAATAAATTTATAAACAGATTTACTCCAGATCAGTGGATGGAGCTTATACATGATCCTGCTTTTCCTTTGGAAAATAGATCCATAAGAGGGCTTTATTCTCCTGGTTCTCTGTTCAAACCCTTGATAGCCATAGGCGCATTGGATTCACATATCATATCAGAACACACAACTTTTATATGCAATGGAAGAACTCTAATCTATGGTCATCCGTTTTCTTGTTGGTATAAACCTGGTCATGGCAGAATAAATCTTTATAACGGAATAAAGAATTCCTGTAATATTTATTTCTATAATGTAGGAAAAAATTTAGGCATTAGAAAAATAGCTGATTACGCTAGAATATTTGGGTTTGGTTCCTTGACAGAGGTCGATCTTCCAGGTGAAAAAAAAGGGTTGGTGCCGGATCCAGAATGGAAGAGAGGGACTAGAAATGAACCATGGTACCCTGGAGAAACCATTTCTGTATCCATTGGACAGGGCCCTTTATTGGTCACTCCGCTTCAATTGGCTGTTTACACATCCATTATTGCTAACAAGGGAAAAAAAGTAACACCGCATCTTTTGGTTTCTGAATTGGATCCTGAGAGCGCCAATGAGGAAAAAAGGGGTTATTCTTTAAGGGAAATTCCAAAGGAAATCAATAAATCAGATTTTGAAAAAGTCATAACAGGTATGTGGATGGCAGTTAATGAACAGGGGACAGCAAGAGCAGCTGGAGTAAGGGGTTTTGATGTATGCGGCAAGACAGGCTCGACTCAAGTGGTTAGCACAGAGACTGAAAAGAAAATGAAGGAGAAAGGGAGAACAATTGAGACCCATTCATGGTTTACAGGATTTGCTCCTAGAGATAATCCTAAAGTTATTATCACTATTATTATTGAATTTGGAGGAATGGGAGGGAGTACCGCGGCTCCTCTAGCAAAAAATTTGTTTGCAATATATAAGAATAAATATGTTAGATAGAAGTCATTTCAAAACAGTAGACTGGTGGTTGATCATTCTTGTTCTATTCAATTCTTTCATTGGAGTTTTTATGATTCACAGCTCTTCTCACTATATACCAGGAAATCATGCTCAAAAACAGATATTATTTATTTTAGTGGGAATATGTGTCATGTTTGTTTTTATTTCTGTTGACTATAATTTTTTCGTTATTTATTCGCCGTACATATATACTGTTGTGTTGATAGTTCTTGGAGGAGTACTGATGTTTGGGTCTTTAACCGCAGGAACAAAAAGTTGGATCAAGCTTCCTATATTTCAAATCCAACCCTCAGAAATTACAAAGGTGTTTATAATCCTACTTTTAGCTTATTCATTCCGAGAATTTAAGGGTTCTCATATTTCCTTAAAAATGAGTACCATTTCTTCCGGGTTAGTTCTCATGCCCTTATCATTGGTGGCATTGCAGCCTGATTTGGGCACAGCACTGACTTATCTGCCGATTTTACTGGGAGCCTTGCTTCTGGCAGGAATGAACAAGAAGATAGTAGCCTTACTTATTATTTTTGGTTTATTGCTTGGTTTATTGGGTTGGAATTTTTTCTTAAAAGATTATCAAAAAGACAGGTTAAGGACTTTGATATTTCCAGAGAAAGATCCTCTTGGTACAGGATATCACATAATTCAGTCTAAAATCGCAATAGGCTCTGGAGGGGTATTTGGAAAAGGTTATAAAAGAGGCACTCAGAGTCAGCTCAAATTTTTACCTGCGAGGCATACTGATTTTATTTTTTCAGTGATAGGAGAAGAATTTGGATTTGCAGGAATAATGACAGTGTTGATATTGTATTTCCTTTTCATCTCTAGGCTCCTTCAGTCCGTTTTTAAATCCAGAGATAGAGCCGGAGTGTATATTGTTTTTATGGTATTCATGTTATTTGTCAGCCAATTTTTGATCAACGTTCTTATGACGGTAGGGCTTTTTCCTGTGGCAGGGATCCCTCTTCCTTTATACAGTTATGGAGGATCTTCTCTTATAACCAATTACATTGCCGTGGCTCTGGTATTAAATGTGAAGATGAGAAGATTTGTCAATGTTTGAAATTAGTTATTTTGAAAAGGCTTTAGAGAATGGAAAATAATGCTGATTTTGGGGATATGTTGAGATGTGTTCAGAAACCCGGTAGATATATCGGAGATGAATGGAATACAAAGAAAAAAGACTCCACTAAAGTTAAAATAAAGGTTGCCTTGGTATTTCCAGATACTTATGAAGTGGGTATGTCTTACTTGGGACATAAGATTCTTTACCATAGTCTCAATAAGAGCTCGTCTATATTAGCTGAGCGAGTGTATGCTCCATGGATCGATTTTGAAACAACTCTCAGAGAAAACAGGATTCCTTTGTATTCTCTTGAAAACAAAATTCCTTTACATGGATTTGATATCATAGGATTTTCTCTTCTTTATGAACTAAATTATTCCAATATACTGACTATCCTTGATTTAGGAAAAATCCCTCTTTTTTCAAAGCAGAGGGATTTGAGTCATCCTCTTGTCATAGCCGGGGGACCCGCTACCTCTAATCCAGAGCCCATATCTGATTTTTTTGACTTGTTTTTGATCGGAGATGGAGAAAAGGCTTTCATAGATATTATTGATCATTATTTGGCTGAAAAAAAGAAAACTACAAATAAAAAAGCTGTTCTAAGGGCCCTATCTAGACTAAAAGGAGTTTATGTTCCGACATTTTATCAACCCTATTTGCCTTCAGGGTCAAAGCTTCTTGCTGAAAAACCTGAGGAAAATACCCCCTTTAAAATAGAAAAGAATGTCATCTGTTCATTTGATAAAAGGCACATTCCCTTTGACAGAATTGTTCCCAATATAAAAACAATATTCGACAGAGTAAGTATAGAAACAGCAAGAGGGTGTGCTCAAAACTGCAGATTCTGCCAGGCAAGAAGTCTCTATTTTCCAATAAGAAATAAAGACCCAGGAATGATTGTAGAAGAAGCCATTGAGAGCTTGAATTCAACTGGATATGAGGAGGCCTCTTTATCAGCTCTTTCCATAGGGGATTACCCCCATTTGGATGAGGTTGTAGCTTTGCTTATGAATGAGTTGAAAAAAAAGAAAATTTCTCTTTCTCTTTCCACATTAAGACCAAGGTTTCTGACGGATAGGATGGCAGAAAGCATTATCAAGGTAAAGAAAACTGGTTTCACTATTGTTCCGGAAGCAGGAACAGATAGACTCAGAAAAGTCATCAATAAGAAAATTAAAGACAATGAAATATTTAATGCGGTGTCATCTGCTTTTTCCAAAGGGTGGAGAAAAATCAAGCTGTATTTCATGGTGGGACTTCCCACTGAAAAAAAAGAAGATTTGGAAGGAATCGTCAGCCTGATCAAAGAAATAGTTGCGTTAGGCTATCAGATTTTAAATAAACCTCCTCAGATCAATCTGAGTGTATCTTCTTTCATTCCAAAGCCTCATACTCCTTTTCAGTGGTTAAAGATGAATCGTCCAGAGGAACTGAAAGAAAAACATAATTTTCTTAAAAAGGAACTGAAGAAATACCGTTTTGTCAAGTTTAAGGAACATCCCATTGAAAATTCAATTCTAGAAGGCATTTTTTCCCGTGGAGATAAAAGGTTGAATTCTGTTCTGCTAAGAGCATGGAAAAAAGGGGCTCGTTTTGATGGATGGAATGATTTGTTTGATTTTTCTATTTGGGAAAAGTCGTTTGAAGATGAAGGATTGGATTATGAAACATATCTTTCGAGTCTGCCTCAGGATTTGGTGTTGCCTTGGGATCACATCGATACTGGAATAAAAAAGGACTATTTTATACAGGAATTAAAGGCGGCGTTTAAGGAAAAATGGACAGAGAACTGCGAACAGCGAAACTGCAGGGAATGTAAAGGATGCTCTTTTCCAGGAGTGACCAATAAAGTCGATTCCTTAGAAATTCCTTATAGACCTTTATCTCCATACAGGATTGGGAAAAAAGGGAATAAAAATATGCGGTATAGACTTTATTATCAAAAATCCGATCCAGCAAACTATTTTTCTCATATTGACTTGATTCATGTCATCCAGAGAAGTTTTAGGCGAGCAGGGATTCAGATTAAGCATACCCAGGGATTCCATCCTAAAATGCATCTTTCTTTTCCTCCAGCGCTTGCCCTAGGAATGGAGGGAAAAAGGGAAGTGCTTGAGTTTCGGTCAAAATATATATTTGAAAGTATCAAATTCATCTCTCATATCAATAAATATTTTCCTAAAGGAATCAAAGCATTAAAGCTTGAGAAAGTTAATGAGAACAAACCTTCCCTAAATAAGGACATAAAAAAAATGATATATTCTCTGGATTTAAAAAATAAATATATTCAAGCTTCTTTAAATAAACAAATAGGACAAGGGAAAGAGAACATTCACTTGGTGTTTGAGTTTATCAAAAACAGATTAGAAAAAGAACCAATAAACAGTTTAAACAAAATGTATATGAACAAAAAAGAAAAAAAGATATTTTTTGATTTTGTGTTTTATCCCCATAAAGCCGTCAGACTTAAACCTATTATTAAGAATGTCTTAGGCGTTGAATATCCCAATTTTGTTCTCACTAGAGAAGAAATAAGATTTTAAAAAGACAATCCTAGGAATAAATTTATTAAAACTTGACCTAAAAGGAAGTCCATAATATTATCAGGATTATATTAATTTGAAGTAAGGAGGAAAAAGTGATTGATTTCAGTTTGACCGATGAACAAAAAGCATTACAAGATATGGCTAGAGAATTTGCAGAAAATGAAATGAGGCCAAATGCGGCAAAATATGATAAGGGTGAAGAATTTCCCTATGATGTTATTCAGAAGGCATTTGAAGTGGGATTTATGTCCTCTGAGATTCCTGAAGAATACGGTGGGAGCGGATTATCACATATAGACGCAGCCATTGTATGTGAAGAGCTGGCATGGGGATGTGCGGGTTTGTATACTACCATAATGGCAAATGCCCTTGCAGTAACTCCTATCCTTATTGCTGGCACTGAGGAACAAAAAAAAGAATTTTTAACTCCCTTTTCCAAAGAGATGACTCTAGGTGCTTTCTGCCTTACTGAAAGAGAAGCTGGTTCGGATGCAGGGGCAGTAAAAACTAGAGCCGTGAGAAAGGGTGATGAATATATTATAAACGGGTCCAAATGTTTCATCACAAACGGAGGAGTGGCCCGTATTTTTGTTGTTTTTGCTTCTACAGAACCAGAAAAGAGGGCACGAGGGATGAGTGCTTTTATCGTTCCCAGTGATACTGAGGGGATCACTATTGGAAAAATAGAAGATAAAATGGGGCATAGAGCTTCCAACACTGCTGAAATTTTCTTTGAGGACGTCAAAGTACCTGCTAAAAACCTTTTAGGCAAAGAAGGAAGGGGATTTATCGTGGCCATGAAGACCTTTGAAGGCAGCAGACCCCCAGTAGGAGCTGGTGGAGTGGGTGTTGCCCGGGCAGCATTGGAACATGCTGTTGAATATTCTAAGACAAGAGAGCAGTTTGGAAAACCGATTGCCTTGTTTCAAAGTTTGGCGTTTAAAATGGCACAAATGGCTACAGATATTAATGCCGCTCGATTATTAGTGTGGGATGCAGCATGGCGTTTAGATAAAGGTCTTCCCATTGGAAAGGAGTCAGCCATGGCCAAACTATATGGTTCCGATGTAGCCATGAGTGTGACCACTCAAGCTCTTGATATATTGGGCGGTTATGGATATATGAAGGATTATCCTATGGAAAAATTAATGAGGGATGCCAAACTCTTGCAAATATACGAGGGAACCAACGATATTCAAAGGTTGATTATAAGCAGGGAAGTTATCGGACCCCTCAAATAGAGCTGTTGGACTCAAAATGCCCCCTTAATGTTGAATTTTCATAACATTATTTTTCAGAAAGACTATTTGGATAAATTAGGGAATTTTTTAAATAGAATATATGTGATTGATTTTTATAGACTTTTTAGGACAGGAAAAACAGCATTCAAAAATACTATTCTTCTGATGTAAAATACTCAGGAATAATCCCTGTTTCTTCTACTCCAGCACCTTTGGCAATATCTATTACTTCGACCACTCTGCTATAGGGAATGGTGGCATCTGCCCTAATAAATATGGTTTTGCTCTGTCGAGCCTCATAGATTCTTCTCAATTCGCTCTGTAGCATGTTTAACTGGACAGCGTCCTTATTGATAAGGATTGTTCCATCTTTTTGTAAAGTGAGAACAATAAGACCTTTTGGAGTTGAGCTGGTGTCCTGGGTGGTCTCTGGAAGCTTGACATCTATTCCTTTTTGAAGGGTAGGAGTTAGTACGATAAAGATGATAAGCAACACCAATAAGACGTCGCATAAAGGAACAACATTAGGTTCTGCTTTTGGTTTTCCAGACATAAAATCCTCCTAAACTACATTGTTGAATTGGTATTTTATAGTAATTTGTTGGTGATTGTCAATGCGACAGCCAAAAAAAGTGAAATTAGGATGTTGATTGTGCTTGCTGAAGATTTTTTAACGCCATTCTCATTGGCATGAAGGGGGAGACCATAGCTATTAAATTTTAGATTTGACAGTATTTTCTATGAAAAGGTATATTATCACCTATGAATAGAGAAGAAATCATCCAGAAAATCGAATCCATAAGAAAGAGTGTGGAACAAGATCAGTTTGAGATCATGACTGAGAAAATTATGGAACGAAAATTTCATTTGCGCCATTCTAACCGAAATTTTTTGATAAAAAAATTCATAGAAAGCGGGAGAAAAAGACTTATAAGCGAGATAGAGCTCATTCTTGATCCCTTGCTTGACAATCAAAGAGAAATAAACTTAAGATTTTTAAAGGAAATAAAGAATTTAAAAGAACAGATTGAATCAGAAGAAAAAACTCCATTCCCTGATGAAAAAAAAGATAAATAGTGTTTTTATGCAAATAAAAAACAGACTAGGGATTCCCAGAAAGAACACGGATATAAAAACAATAGCCGTATGTGCTGCTCAGGTTCCTTTTTTTAAAGGAGGGGCAGAAACTCATGTTAACGGACTTGTGGATAAGCTAAGAGAGAAAGGTTATGAAACAGAACTCGTTAATATTCCTTATAAATGGTATCCAAGAAAGCAACTATTGAAAAGTATTCAGATATGGAGAATGCTGGATCTTAGGGAGTCTAACAGCAAAAAGATAGATATGGTGATAGCAACCAAGTTTCCTTCTTATTATGTCAAACATCCCAATAAGGTATTATGGCTCATCCATCAGTACAGACAAGTTTATGATTTATTTGATACACCATATTCTGAATTTGATCCTTTTAAAAAACGAGATCAAAAGTTTAGAAACATGATCATCAGAATGGATAATAAAGTACTGAAAACCTACAATAGAATTTATACCAACTCCAAGAACACGGGAAAAAGATTGAAAAAATTCAATCATATAGACTCAAAGCCTCTATACCATCCTCCTAGTTTGGCTGGTCGATATTTTTGTTCAAGATACGGAGATTATGTGCTTTCAGTGGGAAGACTTGATAAACTGAAAAGAGTGGATGTTTTATTACGAGCATTGAAATTCTGTGATAAAAAAATAAAATGCAAGATAGCAGGTACAGGTCCCGAGCTCCATAATTTAAAAAATATGGCCGTGGATCTGGGAGTCTCAGATAGAACAGAATTTTTGGGTTATGTTAATGAGAAAGATCTTTTAGAACTTTATTCAGAATGTTGTCTGGTTTATTTTGCTCCGCGGGATGAAGATTATGGGTATATCACCTTAGAAGCATTTCTTTCTAAAAAACCTGTTGTCACTGCTTTTGATTCAGGAGGGCCTTTGGAATTTGTGGAAGAGGGAAAAAATGGTCTATTATTTGACTCTACTGATGAAAAGAAACTGGCTGAAAAAATAGAAGAATTGTTTTCTGATAAATCCAGATGCAAGATTTTTGGTGAGAACGGTTATAAAAGGGTTAAGGATATAAGTTGGGAAAATGTAATCCATACATTAATACATGTCAAATAAAATGAGAATTGCCTATTTTTCTCCATTAAATCCAATAAAATCTGGAATATCTGATTATTCCGAAGAAATAATTCAGTATCTTATTGATTATTTTGATATTGATATTTTTATTGATCCTTCCTGGAATCCTGAAAACAAAGAGGTGAGAAGCAAGTTTAACATCATTCCGTTTGATCCTCAGTCTTTTGATTTTTCTTATTATGATGAAGTTGTTTACCATATGGGAAATGATTACAAGGCACATAGATATATATATGAAAGCTTAAAGAGATATCCAGGAATTGTGGTGTTACATGACTTTGTTTTACAGGGATTTTATGCGGAAAGATACGACAATACAGGGGATTTTGATTCTTACAAAAACCTTCTTATTAAATATTATAAAGAAAAAGGAAAGGAAATAGCCACAAAAATCAAGCTGAGGCTTTCCCCACACATATGGGAGTCTGAAAAAGCTATGGATTATCCTTTGAATGAAGAGATTCTCGAGGCTGCAAAAGCATTGGTGGTTCATTCAGATTTTGTAAAGAACAGGGTTAGTGAAAAAACAAAAAAGCCCATAATAAAGATCAATCATCATGGACATATACTTAAAGAGTTTGAAACAGACAAAACCAGGAAAAGGATGGGAGTAGGGGAGGATGACATCCTGATTTGCTCAGCAGGCTTTATCAATAGAAACAAAAGATATGATAGTATTTTATCAGCTCTTTTAGATGTCAAAGGGTTTGAGTTTAAGTATATAATAGCAGGTGAAGACAGAGGCCGGCTTTTAAATCATTATTTAAAGGGCAATGAGTCACACATAATAAAATTGGGGCATCTTCCTATTGAAAAACTCGAAGAAATAATATGTGCTTCTGATATCTGTATAAACCTAAGGTATCCCACTATGGGAGAGAGTTCAGGCTCATTATTAAGGATGATGGGTTATGGAAAACCTACTCTCATTACTGATTATGGATCTTATGCAGAGTTCCCTGATTATTGTGCGGTTAAAATTTCTCCTGATATAGACGAAAAGGAGATGATAAAAAGGGCTGTCACAGCACTTTCCCTTGATCCTGATTTCCGCCTTTCCTTGGGAAGAGAAGCCAAGAATTTTGTCAAAAAAGAATGCGGTATAAAAAAATGTGCCGAAAGATATGCTGATTTTATAATATCCTCAGCTAAGAGGAAGAATTGAGAAGTATGGAAAAAAATTCGAGAAAATTTAATCTGGAAATCCAGGAGTTCAGAAAAAAATTATATAAAGAGAAAAAAAGCATCCAAAAAGTAGAAAACTTAATAAATAAAAAAATAGAAAGAGAACCAGGCATATGGGAGTATGATTTTGATGAGTTGGAATCAGAAATATGGGTTCAATATGACCGTATAGAGAAAAAAATAAAAGAATTATCTGAGGAGATCACCAAGTCTAAAGGGGGGAAACTTAAAAATGTATTTGGGTTCTTAAAAAACCTAAAGGGAAACATAGTTATAGGTCAAGAGCTCATTCCTTTCTATTTGGCGATGATGCTCAGTTTGCAAAAACTCAAAGATCGTCTTAACCTTCTTGAGTTTAAAGTAGATAAGATAAATAGAGAAAAAGAAGATTTGATAAGGGAAATCCAAGAATATAAATCCGAAACAGAAAATGGCGAAAAAGAAAATTAAATGAGTGATTTTAAGCATTTGTATCATCTGGTGGATAAAAAGAATCCCGATGAAAGCATAAAACAAATTTCTCATTACCTCGAAGAAATCAAAAAGAAAAAGGGAATCCAAGCTTCTTATAATCTTTTGTTGAGGCTTGAAGTGGTACTGGGTCTGAGAAAACCCCGTGTAGCGATTTATGATAATGCCCTTCATTTTATTGGAGGAGCCCAGAAATACGGATGTACTCTGGCACAGTCGTTACAGGATATTTTTGATGTGACATTAATATCCCACCAGAAAGTTACTTTGAGTCAACTTCAGAATTGGTATGGATTGGATTTGAAAAAATGTAACACAAAGGTTGTTAAAATTCCCTATTTTGAGGAAAGGAAAGAAAAAATCCATGCTTTTGATGCGGGAGAAGTCGACTTAAGGAAAGAGAATCCATTTCATGCCATAAGTGTAGAAAGCGGTGAATATGATTTTTTTATAAATAACTGCATGCTAGAGATGGTCTATCCTCTATCAAATATATCAGAGTTTGTGTGCCATTTTCCTGAAAGAGAACGATCTCGTTTTTTTCATGTGGATCAATATACCCATATAATCGGCAACAGCAAATATACCGGGGAATGGATTAAGAAGAAATGGAATTTAGAACCGAATAAAATATTTTATCCCCCTGTGGAAATGGTAGATTTGTCTCAAAGCACTCATAAAGAAAAGACAATCCTTTCTGTCTCCCGATTTGAACTGAGTGGTAAGAAACAGCAATTAGAAATGGTTAAAATATTTGGTAGAATGCTGAAAAAATTTCCGCAGAAAACAAAAGGATGGAACATGGTAATTGCAGGAGGGAGCATTGATGAGAATCTTTATCTTGACAGGGTACATAAGGCTTCAAAGTCACTTCCCTCAGGGAAAGTTGAATTAAGAGTTGATATCTCCCTAAATGAGTTAAAAGAATTATATAGAAAAGCAAGTATTTTTTGGCACTTGACAGGGCTTGAGCAAATCGATCCAGAAAGAGCAGAACATTTTGGAATGACAACTGTTGAGGCCATGCAGAACAGATGTGTTCCCGTGGTTTATAAAGGAGGAGGCCAGAAGGAAATCGTCCAGGAACATATAAATGGTTTGTTTTTTGAAACAAGGGAGGAATTAGTAAATAAGACCATTGAACTGATGGACTCAAAACCTCTTTTAGAAAAAATAGGAAAATTAGCATATGAAAGAGGGAAAGAATTTACAAAAAAATCCTTCCAAAACAAAGTGAAAAAACATTTTGAAGAAATATTGGAAGAATACTGTTCTAAAGGGGTTGGTTTAGCCTAATGTTTCTAAGGCTTTTTTATTATCACTGGTTTTAAAAACAAGGAGGGCTTCTCCTAATCCAGCTGATGAACCGTAGCAATAATCTATATCGATGACAGCATTGCCTAAAAGCGCTCCTATTTCAGCTCCGGCTCCAATTCGGTCATCAATAAGAACCGTCACCACATCATTCAAAGTAACTTTATATTTGATTTCTTGAAGACATTTCTTTGCCCTTTTATAATCTGAAGTAATGAGGAGAAATGTTCCTTTGTTATTTTCAGAATAAGCACAAAGAGCTTTTAGATTGACTCCGGCATTAGCCAGGGTGCCAAGAATGCGCCCCAGTATTCCGGGTTCGTTTGGGGTTGTCACAGTTAGTTCTTTTTCTAATTTCACATGATGCACTTTTATTTCTCCTCTAAGAATTCAAATTATACCAAAATATAAGCATCAAACACAACCTGGATTTAATTTGTTTGTGTTTTTCTTATTTACCTTCTATAATTTCCAAGATTGAGGTTCTAAGGACATCAAAGAATGAAAAAAAAAGAGGTAAGAGTCGCTATTATAGATAACTCTATAGATAGAAATATTTATGATCCCATCCGTCATTGGACTGGGTTTCTAAATATCAAATGGGAATCTTTTCGAGCCAAAAAGAATGATTTTCCTGAGGAAATCGAAAAAGATTTTACTCATGTACTTTTAACCGGTTCTGAAGCCTCCATTATGGATAGGCCGGATTGGGTCATCGATGAGATTGAGTTTGTGAAAGAGACCGCATATAAAAAAATTCCAATTATGGGAAGTTGTTATGGCCACCAGATGATCGCCCTAGCTTTAGAGGGACCCCAATGTGTACAAAGATCTTCTTTTCCTGAGATTGGATGGATACCCATAAAAATCTCAAAAGATAATCTGCTATTGGGTAACAAAGGTATTTTCTATTCGTTTAGTATTCATTTTGATGAAGTGATAGGATTAAGCAGTGATTTTGAAATATTAGCATCCACGGAACCATGTCCTATCCAGGCTTTCCAAAAAAGGGGCGAATCCATATGGGGAATCCAATCTCATCCAGAAATTTCACCGAGTGAGGGAAAAACACTGTTAAAGAATTTAATCAAACATGGAAAAGAACCCCTGGATATTTATAAAAAAGTGCTCAATTCTGTCCCCAAGGATTCCGAATATATTGACCGTATCATTGATACATTTATTAATTATTGATATAATTATCAAAACATATTATTGTTTTTCCCTTGACAAAAAGGATATGAATATTTAAAAATTGTTTTTATGGGAAGAGTTAATATCTATCTATATGTAAGGAGGAAAAAATGAAGGCAAGAAGGTTAGTCGTTTTATCCACTCTGATATTATTTCTTATATCATCTTTATCCTTGGCAGAAACTAAAAAATTAGAGCAGATCGGACGGTATACATTTGTCCGTATAAAAGGAGATGTTCCCACTCAAGAAGTTATGAAAATACTGCTGGAAAAATATAAGGGAGACATCAAGTATGGATTTGACTTAGCTGGATATGGTGATTTGTATTTTGCGTTTTTGGAGAAGTTAGAAACTCAATCTTTTGAAGAAGTCTCGCTGCCAGTCGGCCAGAAATTCATGTGGATGTTATTTCGGTCTCACGGAAAAGTAAAAATTGTTGAAGACCTTGAATGGGCAGGAAAAGAGCCTCTGCCTGTTTTCAAGTTTGATTTGGTCAGAAATCACAAACAATATACTTTTATAATGCCCAGGCCCTGTGGAAATATTTCGCTAGTTAAAATTGAAAGAGCCAAAGAAATTCCTATATGTGATATCCTAGTTGACCCTGAAAAAGCAAATGTCAATGACCCCATTACCGTTGATATGAGCGGTTCCAAAAATGCAGAACGAATGGTGATAGAGGTTTATAATTCAGAGGGAAGAAAGTTGAGCACTCAAACTCTAACCAAGGACAACCCAAAATGGCAGACTCGATTTAGCGAACCTGGTAAGTATGACTTCAAACCAGTGGTTTATAATTATTATGATGAAGCTTCTTCAAATCCTTGCGAAGCATCTGTCTATATTAATTTTCCTCCTACATGTAAGTTGGAGATAAGACCAGATACCATCAAAGAAGGCGAAACAATTACTCTTGATGCCACAGGCTCAGAGGATCCAGATGGAACCATAGAAAAAGCTGTTTTTGAAATATCCGATGAAGTAGGAAATGTCATTGCTGAAGAAACATTAACAGAAAAACCATTTGTCTGGGAATACATAGTTGAAGAGGCTGGGATTTATTCTGCTACTGTAGCCGTATACGATGATTTTGGTGCGGTGTCAGGTCCGTGTGACGCACAATTTGAGGTAAAGAAACAACAATTCTTTTTCTTGGTTGAAGGAGGAGGCTTGCTGGCAAAAGGGACGTATACAGGATACGCATTTGGAAGACTCGGACTCATGTATAAGTTTGTGCCGGATCGGTTTAGTTTTGTATTGTCTGGAGGAGGAGCTTATCCTCTGGTCAGTAATGATTTATGGAAGCCTTTCTTCATGGCGAATGCATTGGTAAATGCCCATATATCTCCAGCATTTATTGGAGCCGGATTGGGATACAGCACAAAAGAACAGGATTCCAGAGGATCAGGTCTTGATCTGGTTGGAAATTTTGGACTGGATATATTTTCTAATGCTTCTATCTTTTTTGAAGGTCGAATTCCTTTGGGTGGAGAAAACAGAGAAATATCAGAAACACACAAACTTCTGCTTGGATTCAGGTTGATATTCTAGAGACAGACAAAATATAGGATTTCAAGAAAAGGCCGTGGATGAAAACCCTCGGCCTTTTTCTTTATTTGCCCTGATTTTATTCTTCTTGGGATTTGTATTTGTCATCAAGAAACAACTTGTAGTCTTTCGCAAGGTAGCCGTGACTAAGGCTTTTTGCCATGGCTCTAAAATAAGGAATGGAGTGGCTAAAGAACAATTTATATCCTTCACAAAGATAATTTATGTTGTATTTTTCTCCGGGATTTTTTACAAAACGATTGGAAGGGCAACCGCCATTACAAAGAGAAAGATAATGACATTTTAAGCATTTTTTAGGGAGTTTCTCTTTTTTGTCTTCACCGAATTTTTTTTGTTTGGGACTATTGATGAGTGATGTCAAGGAATTTTTCGTAATGTTTCCTAAGAAATAATCCTTAAAAACAAAGTGGTCACAACTGTATAAGTCTCCATTATGTTCTAAAGCCACTGCTTTTCCACATTTTTCTGAAAAAACACATAGGGCAGCAGGTAATCCCATAAGAAGTCCCAGACAAATATCAAAGCGTTGGACAAATATATCTCCTATGTCAGAAGATAACCAGCAGTCAAAAATATTCTGTAAAAATCTCCCCCATTGTCTTGGGCCTACGGTTTCTTTAATAACAGAGCCAGAAGTGTTTCTTTCCACTATGGGGATAAATTGAAAAAATTTTGAACCGATGCTTTTCAAAAACTCATAAACTTTTTTTGGCTGATTCCCATTAAAGCTATTCACAACAGTAAGAGTATTAAAATCCACATCATGTTTTTTAAGGATTTCCAATCCTTTCATGGTATCACTAAAGCTGCCTTCTCCTTTATGATTGTAACGATACCGGTCATGTATGTCTTCAGGTCCATCAATGCTAATACCTACGAGAAATGATTCTTGATGAAAGAATTTACCCCATTCATCATCCAGAAGTGTTCCATTTGTCTGAAATGTGTTGGTGATTTTCAATCCCTTTGGCGCATATTTTTTTTGGAGTTCAACAGCTTTTTTGAAAAAATCAACTCCCAGAATAGTGGGTTCTCCTCCCTGCCATGCAAAATGAATCTCTTGTAAGCCTTCGGGTTGGCCATTGATATATTGTTTGGTGAATTCTTCGACTAAATGTATGGACATCCGGAAGGATTTTTCTCGAGGATAAAGATTCTTTTTATCAAGGTAGTAGCAATATTTGCAATTCAGATTACAAAGTGGACCTATGGGTTTTACAATGACATGAAAGGGTTCTTTTAACCGATTGTCCATTTTAAGACCATAAATTACCACAAAAAAAGAAAAATGAGAAATAAATAGAAGGGATGATAAAAATACTTTATAATCTTGATTATGAGAAAAGAACAAAAAAATAAAAAGGGCAAAGAAATGGGGAAAAGAATTAGCAGAAGAAAATTTTTAAAGGATTCCAGTCGAGCAGCTTTCACGGTGGGTATTGGAGGAAGCCATCTTATTTTGAATGTTTTTGATAGGTCCCAGGAATTTGATCTGGTGATAAAGGGAGGAGATATCATTGATGGAAAAGGTCATGGAAAGTATTCAGGAGACATTGGAATCATAGGAGAGACTATCAAATACATAGGAGATATTCCTGCTTCCAAGGCTGGATCTGTAATTGATGCCCATGGATTGACCATAAGTCCAGGATTCATAGATGCCCATGACCATACTGATGTTGGTCTCCTGGTCAATCCAAGAGCAGAAAGTCATATCCACCAGGGAATTACTACTGTTGTGAGTGGCAACTGTGGTTCCAGCCCTTTCCCCATTCCTGATGTTCTGTATGAGAGAAAAAGAGAAGATTTAAAAAAAGCTTATAATATTGATCTGTCGTGGAGAGAAATAGATGGATTTTTCTCTGAGATTGAGAAGAAAGGAACGGCATTAAACTACTCTACTTTTTTGGGACATGGAAGTTTGAGGGGCGCTGTAGTGGGATTTAACGACGAAATTCCAAAAAAGGAAGAACTAAAAAAAATGAAGTCCCTTATCAAACAGAACATAGAAGAGGGCGCCCTAGGATTATCTAGTGGTCTTGAATACGCTCCGGGAAGTTATGCAAAAATTTCAGAATTGATTTCCTTGTGTGAATCTGTTGGAGAATATGGGGGAATATATTCTACCCATATGAGGGACGAAGGAGACTATTTGCTCGAGGCTCTTGAGGAAGCCATGTCTATAGCCCGAGAGGCAGGAGTAAGGCTTCAAATATCGCATTTTAAATGTGCTTATCCAAGAAATTGGAGAAAATTAGATAAAGCTTTAGAAAAAGTTGAACATTCCAAAAAACAGGGAATGGATGTATTCTGTGACCGCTATCCGTACACAGCAGGAGCAACAGGATTAAGCAGTTTTAATTTTCCCTTATGGGCAAAGCAGGGAACCAAGGAAGATTTCTTAAAAAGGCTAAAAGATCATTCCCTGGAACCGAAATTCAGGAAGCACTTAAAAAAAAGAGAAAACAAAATCGGATCTTGGGATAAAGTACTTATATCAGGGGTCACCACTGAGAAAAACCGAAAATATGAGGGAAAAAGTATATTAGAATGCATGAAATTGACCCAAAAAGATGCATTCAACTTTATGAGAGATCTTTTGATCGAGGAGAACGATGGAGTTGGTCAGATTATTTTTATGATGAAAGAAGAAAATTTAGAAAAGGTGTTGGCTCATCCCTTAGTGGGGGTTGGATGTGACAGTTCAGCCATGGCTCCCTATGGAAAATTAAGCGGGGGGAAACCTCATCCAAGAGGATATGGAGCTTTTCCCAGAGTCCTGGGGAAATATGTAAGAGAAAAAGACATTGTCCCTCTTACTGAGATGATAAAAAAGATGACTTTTATTCCCGCAAAAAGATTTGGTTTCAAAAAAAGAGGCTGTTTGGAAAAAGGATATTACGCGGACATTGTCATATTTAATGAGAAGACCGTTATAGATAAGGCTACATATAAAGATCCTCATCAATATCCTGAGGGCATTGAATTCGTATTAGTGAACGGAAAAATTGTTATCAAGAAGGGAGAACATACAGGAAATCTTCCTGGAAAAATATTAAGGAAAGGAACGTAGATGAAATCATTGATTTGTATGGCTCTCAGTCTGTTGTTTGGATTTTTATCCCCGGGACTATCCTTTCAAGAAAAAGAGATCGCTGTTTTATCAGATGAAATGATTCTGCTCCAGTATAGAGATCTTGTTCCAGGGGAAGTCATTAAAGTTTTGATAGAAAAAAAGCCTTTTATTCAGTCAGCTCAAATAAAGTTTTTAGATGAAAAGTATGAATTCGCAGAAAAAGAAGAGTTTTTTATTTGCTTGATTGGCCTTGATCTAGGAATCGAAACAGGAGTTTATCCTCTTTATGTCTATGTATACAAACAGGATGGTCATTTTGAAATTAAAAAAAAAGAAATAAACATCCATTCCAAGCACTTTCCGGTAAAGAAGTTATGGGTTAAAGAAGAATTTGTCACCCCTCCCAGAAGCGTTTTGGAAAGGATACGCAGGGAATCTCAGCTGACTAAAGCGATTTATGGCATATATTCTCCGGAATGGGATGTGGACGGAAATTTTATCATTCCTGTACAGGGGGAAATGTTCCCTAATTTTGGAGAGAGAAGATTATTTAATAATAAACCCCGTTCCCAACACAGCGGTATTGATATTGCTTCGCCACAGGGAATGCCGGTCAAAGCTTCTAATTCTGGTCAAGTTGTACTGGCGAGCCACTTGTATTTTTCAGGAAAAACAGTGATGCTGGATCATGGACTGGGAGTGTTATCAATATATTGCCATTTTTCAGAGATAACCGTTGAGACAGGTCAAGAAGTTGAAAAGGGAGAAATCATAGGAAAAATAGGTTCTACAGGGAGAGTCACAGGACCTCATCTTCACTGGAGCATTAAGATAAGAGGGAGCAGAGTAGATCCTAACTCCCTGTTATCTCTCAAGTTTAATTAAGTTGAAATGGGAAATATACGCGGCAAAATGTAAAGTGTAAAATGTAAAGTGTAAAATGTAAAGTGTAAAATGTAAAGTGTAAAATGTGAAATGTGAAATGTGAAATGTGAAAATCATTTCATACGAGTCCCTTTCACCTTTCACCTTTCACTTTTCACCTTTCACCTTTCACTTTTCACCTTTCACCTTTAACCTTTCACCATTTATGTTTTTATTTGACAAGATGAGGTTACGATTCTATAGTATTTTTTTCATATTGATACTCAAAGGAAATATCTATGAAAAAAAATGATATCATAAAAATAAAAACCCCCATGGTCAAAGCTGTTTTAGATGCTTTTAAAGAGGGACAGGAGGATGAAAATCTAGAACCAATAATCGCATGTGATCCCAGCAGTAATCCTATCGGGAGAATGAGTAACGGAGATTTTGCGATATTTTATGATATTCGTGGGGAAAGGGAAGTAGAGATCACGAGAAGTTTGACCGAAAGAGATTTTTCTGAGTTTCCTGTAAAAAAAGATACTATCCTTAATTTTGTCACTATGATCGAATACCAGTCTGATCTTGATGCAGAAGTAGCCTTTCCTCCTCAGGGAAGAGTGAAAAATTCTCTCATAGAGGTTATTTCAAATGCAGGTATTCCCCTCTGTAAGATATCTGAATCTGAAAAAGCCGTGCATGTGGGTTATTTCATGAATGGAAGAAGTGAAAGGGTTTTTCCGGGTGAACACAGGATTGTCGTCCCTTCTCCTGAAGGAATAACATTGTTTTCAGAGAAACCTGAAATGAGTATTAAAAAGGTGACAAAAGAAATTATTTCTATACTTGAGCACTCTAAATACCAGATTGTTTTTGCCAATTTTGCCAATGCTGATGTGGTCGGCCATACAGAGGAGAGAAATGCTGTGATAAAAGCAGTGGAAGCTGTGGATCGAGAACTAGGAAAAGTGTTTGAGTACTGCAAGAACAATGGCATAACTCTTGTCGCCACAGCTGACCATGGAACGGTGGAAGAATGGCTTTATCCTGATGGAACCATAAACACAGGACATACCAACAATCTGGTTCCTTTCGTCATTGCAGATTTTTCTCTGGAACATCCCCAAGAAATCAAATTAAAATCTTCGGGGGAATTATCCAATATTGCCCCAACTGTACTTCACATGCTGGACCTCAAAAGTCCCCCAGAGATGAATGCAGAAAATTTGGTGCTGAGCAGCCCAAAAGGAAACAAACCAAGAAAAAGAATACTTTTACTGATTTTGGATGGATGGGGGCTTAATGAATCAAAGGAAGGAAATATGATATTTGCCTCAAACACGCCCCATTTTGACCATTTGTGGAACCAATATCCCCATACAAAGCTCCGGGCATCTGGTGAGGCTGTAGGGATGCCAGCCGGAACAGTTGGAAACTCTGAGGCAGGTCATCTTCACATTGGCGCGGGAAGAAGGATTTTATTAGATAGAGTCAGAATAGATCAGTCCATTGCGGACGGAAGTTTTTTCAAAAACAAGGTATTCCTAGAAACAATGGAGAAAGTGAGATTAAAGAATAAGCCGCTTCATCTTCTGGGTATTGTTTCTCATTACAGTTCCCATGGAACTATTGATTATCTGTTTTCATTACTTAAGCTGGCCAAAGAAAAGGGTATAAATCATGTATATATCCACTCGCTAATAGGAAGAAGAGGCGAAAAACCAGAAAGCGGTGCCATATATATATCAAAAGTAGAACAAAAGTGTAGCCAACTTTCTATCGGCGTTCTGTCCACTATAATGGGAAGATATTGGGCCTTGGATAGAGAAGAAAATTGGGATAGAGTCGAAAGGGCCTATCGTGCACTTGTCTTTGGAGAAGGGCGGAGAATCAGCATAAAATAATCAAATTGTTCCTGTCTTCAAGTTATATCAACGCAGGATATTTCTTCTTCTTATATCCAAAACACTATTCAACCACTGAATCATGTCATCCCATCGATCATATCCACCATGAGATCCATCTTTCACTTCAATATATTTGTGGGGAATCCCTAATTTCTCCAACTTTTCCACTGTTTTTCGGACTTTTTCTACAGAAACAGCATTATCTTTATCCCCATGAACAATCAGAAAGGGGATTTTTACGGATTTATCCAAAAGGTCTATCACATTTTCACCTTCCAGGTGGGCTGGGGGATGGATAGCGCCCGATCGAATGATCACTGCCTGGAAGATTTGAGGATGAGAGATTCCCAGTCTCCATGCTCCATATCCTCCCATGGAAAAACCATCAAGTACAATCCTTTTTTTATCAATATGATAAAGCGATTGAACATGTTGGATGCACTTCATAACTTCTTTTCCTGATTTTCCCAGATACCAATCAGAGAGTCCTCTGGCTTTCGGGGACATGACAATCATGGGAACTGTTTTGCCCTCAGACCAATATTGATTCAGCACTCGGGACATATAAAGGAGACTTTCTTGTTCGTCCACTCCGCTTCCGTGAAGAGTCACAAAAAGAGGAATAGCGCTTTCTTCTTTGTATGACATGGGTACATACAGTGAATAAGGCTGCAAAGTATTGTCAAGCGAAGATTTATGAGCCAGTCTTCCAATGTTTCCTTTGGGAAATAAGGCTGGTTCCCCTTTTTCCAGTTTTCTTTTCAAAAAAATGATTTCCTGATTCCAGTTTTCTAAACTCCTAAAGTCAGCATAAGGAGGAGCCTTACTCATGTATTCATTTATCCATTGAATGCGGATTTCAAAGGAGGGGATGCTGTTTCTAAATGCTGTGTTTTTCTTATAAGCTTCCATCTTTTTGAATTGAGCTATACATTCCCTCCATTTTTCCGGGTCATCCCGGTTGACTATGTAGAAAGAATGAGTTTGGTTGTACTCAAGCTCTCCATTAGGGGAGATAGCTCCCAAAGAAATAATATAATCATGGGTAGGATATTCATTTTTTGGTAGTCTAAAATCAAATCGGTTCATTCCTTTCTGGATCTGAATGTCCTTATACACATCGATATTTCTTTCCCCTGAGGTCATGATGTAGTGGAGCTTCCATCCAGAAATTCTATGAGAAGAGTTTACAGCCGTCCACAGAGAAATGGGTTCATCGTCATAAAAATGGGAACCATTGAGAAGGGATTGAAATTCAGGTTTATCAGGAATATGATGGACAAAAAGTGCCAGGGCCCCTTTTCTTTGGTTTGTTTGTTCGGTATCATAATTTTTATCCGGATAGAGCTGAACAATGTTTCTCTTTTTTTCCTTATCCCTATCCACATAAATGAGATTGATTCCCCATTGATTTTTAAAAAAAGGCTTTAATGGTTCCACATAATCCCAGGGAAGGCTCATCTCATAGATCAAAATATTTTCTTTTGGATTGGGAATGATTTTTAATTCTAAGTCGTTTAATTTCTGAGAAGGAAAATATTCTCCATTACGGTTGACTAGAACCTTTTGATTTTCTTTTCCTTCTCTGGAGAAGCCAAATGTATGAAACTGATCGCTGGTATGATCTTCAGAAGGTTCTAAAAAAGTGAGAAGAATGCCATCTCCATAACGCCATCCTCTCTGAGAGAAAGAAAAGACATCATCTTTCACCTTAACAGCAGCATAAAATCTTTTAGGATCATAAGAAAACCAGGCTGTTACTTCTAAATCTTGAGTGGGTTTCATTACTTTTCCTTCAGGACCCAAGTGGATGGGAATGCCTTGGACTCCTTGCCAATCCTGTAGATTTCCGTCTACAGTGATGTCCTGATTGGTTTGTTTTATTCTGAATTCCTTTTTTGCTTCTTCGAACGGAAACAGAGAGAGAAAAAGACAACCAAAACAAAAAAATCGAATAAAGCTAGATCTAATTGATTTCATTTTTTTCTCCTTTAAACTCAAAATAGGAAAAAATTATTGGTAACCGTCTCACCTTTGAGCAGAGAAGTCCATGTCCCCATAAGAGTATGAATAAAATCAAAATTTAGTACCCATAGAATTAAAAATGAATCAAAACAGCACGAATTAAAATGAGACCAACTTTATTATGTTATATATATATCATTTTTTTCTTGAAATCAAAATAAATATATATTAATATATGAACACGTTCATTAACGAATAGGTTCATAAATGAATGGATTAAGAGAGAAAAAAAAGAAAAAGAGGCAAGAGAGAATATTTTTATCCGCCATTCATCTTTTTAATAGCAAAGGTTATTCACAAACCACTATGAAGGATATTGCAGAAAAAGCTCAGCTTGGGGTTGGGACTTTATACAATTATTTTTCTTCCAAGAGCGATTTGCTGCTGGAAATCATGGAACAAAAGCTGGATCATATGGTAAAGGAAAGTCAAAATTTTACACAGGACCTCCTGGATTCGGAAAAGAATGGTGCTGCTGTCTTAAAAGAGTTTATGAATTACTACTTGAATTACTTCTTTCTGTTAAACAAAGATAAGTGGAGCGAGGCTTTTTTAGAGATTTTTTCTTCATCTTCTTACATACAAAAAGGTGTTAGAATGGACTTGAGAATCATTGAGCAAATCAAATCCCTTTTAAATAAACTCAAAAACAAAAGAATGATTGCGCAAGATGTGAATGTGGATGCAGCCTCTTTTGTTTTTTACAGTATTTTGGGATTTCAATTTATGGGATATGTCATGTTCCCTGGGATGAAAAAGAATCAACTTTATCAATACATTTGCAATCAAATCGACCTTATTTATAAGGGGATCAAACCATGAACCAGTTATATTTAACGTTACTCAAACCAGTCAAGAAAGCAATGGTTTTTGTTGCTTCTCTGGTTCTTATTTGGATGGGTGTTCAGGCCTTTTCAAAGCATAAAATTGAAGAAGTGATTGAAAAGATTGATGAGCTTTACCGCAGTGACTCTTCCTATGCTTTAGTAGAAATGGAAATTAACACTCCTCACTGGCAAAGAACCCTCAAGATGAAAATATGGAGCCAGGGTATGAAGAAAACATTTATCCGAATTCTAGAACCCAAAAAGGAACAAGGAGTGGCCACATTAAGAATCGGGAATGAAATGTGGAATTATCTTCCTAAGACCAACAAAGTGATGAAAATTCCTCCTTCTATGATGATGAGTTCCTGGATGGGATCGGATTTCACCAATGACGATTTGGTAAAGGAGTATACATTTTTGGAAGATTATCAATTCAAATTCGCTCAGGTTGATGACCCTGAGCAAGATTTACTTTATATCAAATGTCTTCCCAAACCCGGACGCGCCATTGTATGGGGTCATATTTTAACAGCAGTCAGAGAAAAAGATTATCTTCCTGTATGGCAAAAATACTTTGATGAAAAAGGTAAGCTCATGAGGGTGATGAATTTTAAAGACATAAAAGAATTCGATAACCGTACCATTCCATCTGTTATGGAGCTTATCCCTCAAACCAAGGAGGGACATAAAACAGTGCTTCGTTATATTGAAGCTAACTTTGATATTGATATCGAAGAAAGCATTTTTACATTGAGGAATCTCAGAAAGGGAATCTAAAATGCTCATCATTAAAATGGCTTTCAGGAATTTGTTCCGACATAAAAGGCGGACCATTCTTACGGCTTCCAGCATGATTGTGGGATTTCTTTTAGGGGCGTTTTTCATTGGATGGGCTGATGGTTCCTATAATTACATCATCGACACTTTTACCCGATATCGCATGGGGCACATCCAGATCCACAAAAAAGGTTATCTGGATAAACCTTCTCTTTATAAAACCATAGATGATGTTCAAAACATAGCGAATATTCTAGAGAAAAGAAAGCGAATTGAATCTTGGACTCCACGAGTTTTTTCTGCGGGTCTGGTATCCGTGGAGGACGAAAGTGCTGGAGCTGAAATCATCGGAGTTCATCCCCGAAAAGAAGAACAAACCACTAATTTTGATCAAAAGGTCATCAAAGGAGAGTATTTTTCATCATCACCCTCCCATGAAGCTTTGTTGGGAAAAGGACTGGCTCAACTCTTAAATGCCCAAATAGGTGAAGATATTATTATTGTTTCTCAGGCAGCTGATGGCTCCATAGCCAATGACCGGTATAACATCAAAGGCTTGGTGGATATGGGCAACGAAGCAGCCAACCGGAGCTCATTTTATCTTCACATTAAAGATGCGCAAGAACTTTTAGTACTGGATCAAAAGATCCATGAAATCGCTCTCACTTTGAACCAGCTTCGTGATGTGGAAAAGATGACCATCCTTCTTCAGAATAACATCCAGGATCCTGAAATTTCAGTAGAATCCTGGCGGGAGTTTGCCAAAACTTTTTATCGGGCTATGAAAGCGGATAAAGAAGGAATGTGGATTTCATTGGTAGTGGTGATTCTGGTGGTGGCCATTGGAGTCTTAAACACAGTGTTGATGTCTGTGCTGGAAAGGAGAAGAGAATACGGTGTTCTTAAAGCTCTGGGAACAAAGCCGAATCATGTTTTTAGATTGGTCCTCACTGAAGTAACCATCATGGCTCTTATATGCATTGTTATTGGAGGAGGTTTGGGATTTGCCGTTAATTCTTATTTTGCCCATCAGGGCATATCATTGGGCCAACCCCTTACATGGGGAGGAATGGAGATCAAAGTGCTGAAAGGCGAAATAAACCTGAGAAGCTTTGTCATACCTGCGGTAACCATTCTTTTGACTGCTTCTTTGGTGAGCGTTTTTCCCGCTCTGCACGCAGCCCGGACTGAACCAGCGAGAATTATGAGGATGTTTTAAGGAGATTCCCATGATTTTTTATTTGAAATTGGCGTGGAGGAACATCTTCCGCAATAAAAGAAGGACTTTTATTGCAGGAACTGCTATTGGTGTGGGATTAGCTTCTCTTATTTTTACTGATGCCCTTCTTATCGGAATGAAAGAAAACATGATCGATTCAGTGACTTCCTCTTTTCTAGGTGAAGCACAGATTCATGGACAGGGGTACAGGCAGACCCAAGAAGTGGAAAAAACTATTCAAGATCCTGATCAAGTGATTTCTTCCCTTAAAAAAAGCGAATCTGTAGAATATTTTGCTCCCCGTGTCATTAGTTTTGCCATGATTACTTCTCCAGTCAATGTTCATTCCATTGCCCTGTACGGAATTGATCCGGATTTGGAAAGTCGTGTATCTGAGATCGATGAGAATATTGTCCAAGGAGAGTACTTGAAACAAGATAACCAAAGAGGGATCCTTATTGGAAAAGAATTGGCCGAACTCCTGGAATTAACTCTGGGGGATCGGGTGGTGGTCACGGTTTCTCAAGCAGAAACCGGACAGCTATCTCAAGAACTGCTGCGAGTTTCTGGGATTTTCCGCACTCTCATAAAAGAAATGGATCAGGGGATGGCATTCATAAAAACAGAAACACTCCAGAACATGCTGGGAATTTCAGGGAAATTTCATGAAATCGCTATTCAGTTTAGAAACTCTGAGTATGCTTTACAAAACAACACTCTGTTTATCCAGAAATTTTCCAGATTTGGTAATGAAGCGGCGAACTGGCCCCAACTTGTACCCCAAATGAAAATTGTTTTTCAGATGACCAACCTTAGTCTTTCCATAATTGCTGTCATCATATTCGGAGTGGTCGTTTTTGGCATCATTAACACTTTGTTTATGTCTCTTTACGAGAGGATGTTTGAATTTGGAGTTCTCAGGGCTGTAGGAACAAGGTCTTCTGGAGTCCGAAAACTCATCGTTCTTGAGGCAGGATCACTGGCAGTGGTGTCCATTATCATCGGAATTATTTTGGGATTTATCCTTACTTTTATCATATCTCAAACTGGGATTGATTACCGGGGTTTGGATTTTGCCGGGGCCACTTTAACCAAGATGCTCTATCCAGTCATGGAAATCAGACAGTACATCATTCATCCAGTTCTGGTGTTTCTGTTTACCATTCTTGTGAGTATCTATCCAGCTGTGACAGCGGGTAAAATGAAAATCGCTGATACTCTGCGGCGGTCTTTATGAGGAGGAGAAAATGAATAGAAAAGACGAAGAAATTATTGTTGCCAAAGAAATTGTTAAAAATTATCAGGAAGACAGTATAAAAGTTCGGGCTGTGCGAGGAGTGGATTTAACTATAAGCTCTGGTGATTTTGCTTCCATTGTAGGGCCTTCTGGGTCCGGAAAAACAACCCTTCTCAACTGTATTTCTGGCTTGGATACCCCTACTAGCGGTAAGGTGTGGTTGAAAGGCGAACTTATGTCAGAAATGAGCGGAAAACAGCTCTCTGATTTAAGGAGAGATAACATCGGATTCATATTCCAGGCATATAACTTGATTCCTGTGTTGACAGTGGAAGAGAATATTGAATATGTAATGCTTCTTCAAGGAGTAGACAAAAAGGAACGGCATCAGAGAGTGCTGAGAATATTGGAAGAAATGGGTCTGCAAGGTTTTCACGACCGGTTTCCTCCTCAGCTTTCTGGAGGACAGCAGCAGAGGGTGGCGATTGCCCGGGCTATGGTCTCTCAACCTGCTTTGATACTGGCTGATGAACCCACCGCCAACCTGGATTCAAAAACCGGCTCTGATCTCCTTGATATGATGCGTGAATTGAATGAAAAACGCGGTATGGCTTTTTTATTCTCCACTCATGATAAACTGGTGATGAAAAAAGCCAAGCGGCTCATTGTGCTCAAAGATGGCCAGATTGAAAAAGATGAAATCAAGGGATGAATATCAAAAAAGCTCTTTTTTTGTGCCTTTTTCTGGCCTTGTTTCTTGACCCCATTTATTCTACGGGAGAAATTCCTTTTAAGTTGAACGGTACCTATAAATCTTTTTTCATTGGTTTTATGTTTCCAAAATACCAGACAGACCGCCAATATATTCAGGAACCCTCCATGGGAGCAGTCAACAACCGTTTGAGATTAAAACTCTCTTCTGATATAAGCCCAGGATTGTCTCTGAACTTTTGTTATGATTTTTTGCCCCAAATTCAAGACCCCTCTCTTTTTGAAGGAGATCTATTTTTTGCTGAGATTGATCCGTTGACCTATCGTTTTGATGACATCTCTAGAAAAATTTATCCTTCCACAGATGAAAAGACAGGAAGTTTTGCTGTTTTGAACAACCTGGACCGGTTTTTTTTATCACTCAGATTGAATTTTGCAGATATATACATCGGAAGACAGGCCCTTTCGTGGGGAAGTGCTCGGGTCATCAATCCCACAGATGTGATCGCTCCATTTGCCTTTAACGAACTGGACATAGAAGAAAGGAGGGGAGTGGATGCCCTCAGAATACGAATTCCTTTGGGAATGATGGATGAACTGGATGCTGGATATGTGGCCGGAAAAAATTTTGACCTTAAAAAGAGCGCATTTTTTTTAAGGGGTAAGTTCTACATTCTTAAGACAGACTTTTCTCTTCTGATGATGAATTTTAAGCAGCATTTGATGCTGGGATTTGATGCCACCAGAGCCATTGGCGGAGCTGGGGGTTGGTTCGAAGCTGCTTATGTCATGCCTTTCTACCAAGATAAAGACTCTCATCCCGGTGAGAAAAACTATGTGCGAATATCCATGGGACTAGACACCAACTTGGGTGCAAAGACTTATGGTTTTCTGGAATACCATTTCAATTCTGCTGGAAAAAAGAACCCTGAGAATTATATCCAGGAATTCCAGTATTCTCCTTATCAGGACGGTACTGTTTATCTTCTGGGAAAACATTATCTCCATGCAGGAATAAATTATCAGATCACTCCGCTTATTCCATTCGCCGGTCTTGTCATATTTAACATAAATGATCGATCCTTCACATTTTCCCCCACCTTGGAATATAATGTGAGAGAAAATATCTATCTTTCGGGCGGAGCTTACATCGGTTTAGGAAAAAGTCCAGAGATCCCAAGAGAATCATTTGTATCAAATCCTCAAATGGCTTTTCGGTCCGAATTCGGGGCCTACCCAGATATTATATTCACTTCATTCAAAATCTATTTTTAACCAGCCAGTAATTTTCATGGAAAAGGATGGAATATCAAGATAGAATAATCAAATTATTTTGCGTATAATGGAACCTTATGATTATAATTTCGTATCTTTAATAGTAATATAGAATGAGTTTGAAAGCCAATGATAACTGAAACAAAAAATCTTTCATACAGCTATGGAAATATCCGTGCATTAGACAATGTTGATATGAAACTTCCTGATGGAGCTATTGGTCTTTTAGGGCCAAATGGAGCAGGCAAAAGCACTCTCATCCGTATTTTATTGGGATTTCTCACCCCTGATAAAGGGACGGGCAAAGTATTAGGATATGATATAAAGAATCAACAAATAGAAATAAGAAAGTATGTCGGGTATATGCCCGAAGATGACTGCTTTATACCTGGAATGGATGGGGTTACTTTCACATCTTTTCTTGGAGAATTATCTGGCATGCCCAAACAAGAGGCCATGAAGCGAGCCCATGAAGTTCTTTTTTATGTGGGACTTGAAGAGAGCCGTTATCGAAAAGTGGATACCTATTCCAGCGGAATGAAACAAAGACTCAAGTTGGCCCAGGCTATTGTCCATGATCCAAAATTAATCTTTTTGGATGAACCCACTAGTGGATTGGATCCTTCTGGGAGAAAGGAAATTTTGGAGCTTATTATGGATATTTCATCAAAAAAGGATATCCATGTCTTGATATCCTCTCATATTCTCCCTGATATTGAGAGTGCTTGCTCCCATGTCATTATTCTGTCTGAAGGCAAAGTCGCATCTCAAGGTAGTATCAGTGAATTGAGGCAAATAGAATACAGTCTCTATGAGATAAAGACATACGGGGATGAAAAAAAATTTCTTAAAAAACTCGAGAAAATGGGATGTCGGATAGAACTAGCTGAAGATAAGATCATAAAAATATATATGCCCCCTGAAAAAAATCATCTGGCAATTTTCAAACTAGCGGTTGAAGAAAATGTCCAAATCAGACATTTTGTCAAAAGCCAAACTTCTCTAGAAGACTTGTTTGCAGAGGCAGTAGGAGCTGAGTGATGTCCATCAAGCAAAAAGGATATATTCACTGGGAAGGAGAACTGAAAAAATCCAAATATCCATGGACTCCCATAACCAAGAATGGAATCAGACTCACTTTTAAGAAAAAATTTTTCAAGTTTACTTTTTTCCTTACTCTCATACCTGCTGTTGTGTTCTTGGTAGGTATTTATGTTTCTGAGAGACTGGAAGATTTTGCTTTTTTAGCAAGAGATGTAGATGCCATATCTTTTCTTAATATAAATCCAGGTTATTTTCATTCTTATTTTACCAATGATTTTCTGCTTTTTATGATGGTTGTGATCCTGGTTTTCTGTGGAGCCGGTCTTATTTCAGATGACCTGAGATATAATTCTCTCCAGCTTTATTTTTCAAGACCTATAAAAAAGAGAGATTACTTTATGGGAAAAGCTTCTGTGATTGCTTTTTTTTTGTTTATTCTTACTCTTATTCCCGGAATTGTTTTTTTACTGATGAAGCTATTGTTTTCTGGAAGTTTTAAATTTGCCTTTGATTATCCATGGCTTATTGTTTCTGTGATCGGTTATTCTTTTTTTATCACATTCTTTTTTGCCTTTTACACATTGTTCATCTCATCTATGAATAAAAATAGACGGTATGTTTCCATTCTGATATTTGGGGTTTATCTTTTTTCTGATCTTCTATACGGCGTTCTTCATGATATCTTTGAAAGCGAATATTTTTCTCTTCTGTCTGTGAAAGCAAACATCAAACAGGTAGGAGCTGCGTTTTTTGGGCAGAAACTTCCCTATGGGATATCTTGGATTTATTCTTTCTTGGTTTTGTTGTTGTTATGTATGGTGGCTGGTTTTGTGTTGAACAAAAAAGTAAGAGGAGTAGAGGTAGCTAAATGAAAGAAGTCATCAGAACAGAAAAGCTCTCTAAATGGTATGGCAATATCCTTGGATTGAGTGATGTGACCTTAAGTATTGAAAAGGGTATTACAGGTTTATTAGGACCTAATGGAGCGGGAAAATCAACGTTTTTAAAGCTGCTAACCGGTCAGCTTAAATCTAGCATTGGATACGTAAGGATACAAGGAGAGAAAGTAAGGAACAATCACAGACTTTTCTCTAGAATCGGGTTTTGTCCAGAGGGCGATTCTTTTTATGAAGAGATGACCGGATGGGAGTTTATCACTGGTCTTCTAAAATTGCACAACTATTCCTCCACAAAAATCAATGACAAAGCTCAAAAAGCCCTGAGTATTGTCAATCTTGAAAAAAATAAAGACAGAAGAATCAAAACCTATAGCAGAGGAATGAGACAGAGACTCAAGTTTGCCCAAGCTATCGCACATGAACCTGAGATATTGATATTTGATGAACCTTTAAATGGAATGGACCCTTTGGGCAGACGAAAACTCATACGCCTCATCAAATCTTTTAGAGATCAAGGCAAGACCATCATTGTTTCAAGTCATGTGCTTCCGGAGATTGAAGCCATGACCAACAATATTATTCTCATTCATCAAGGCAAGATTTTTGCTCAAGGAGATATTCATTACATAAGAGATCTCATTGATACCCATCCCCATATGATATCTGTTAAATGCAGTGATCCGAGAAAAGTGGCTTCCCGGTTCGTTAATCAGGATTATATCCTGAATATAGATTTTTCCGGGGAAACAGATACGTTTGTGGTCAAGACCAATAACCGGGATCGATTTTTCAATCGTCTCCCTTCTGTATTTATTGAAGAAAATGTTGAGGTTATGGAAATCACATCTCCTGACGACAATCTTCAGGCTGTATTTGACTATCTGATCGGAGAATAAAATGAAGGAAAAGAACCCGGACAAAGATTTGAGTTTTTTATCCTCATTTGGAAATGTATTTTCATTTTTCTTTTTGCTGGGCCGGAAAGCAAAAAAGACTAAGGTTTTTTATTTGCTCAGTTTTATTCCGGTTATTATGGCATTTCTGGTTAAGTTTGGACAAATTTTTTCCATACGCAGTTCTTTATCCGGGACCTATGTTTTTTCTAATATTATTATGACTTTTTACCTTCAGTTTATTATTTTAATTCTGGCTCTTTTTTTTGGGACCTCTGTGTGTTCCGAAGAACTGGAGGGTAGGACACTCCCTTATTTGAGTACCCGTCCTATTTCAAAAGCATCCTTTATTCTAGGAAAATATGCGGCATACACTCTTCTTAGTGTTATAATGACCGTCATGGGGGTGCTTTTGTGTTTCTTTATATTGAATCTCAATCAACTGGGTGATTTGTCCCTTTATAAAATCCTTTTCAGAGATACAGCTGTGCTGGTGTTGGGGATTATTTGTTATACTTCTTTATTCACCTTTATTGGGACCTTTATAAAGAGATCGATTATGTTTGGTCTGATTTTTAGTTTTGGCTGGGAAAACGTCATTCAATATTTTCCTGGATCCACCCAGCGTTTTGCTATTGTTCACTATCTAAAGTCTTTACTTCCTTCTCCGCCCTCAGGAAGATTTTCTTTTTTGCTTTTCCGGCTTGAACCTACTCCCCCTTTTCTAGCAGTGATCATACTTTTCCTGATTACAGCATTTTTTCTTGGATTGGCCTGTTTGATGTTTCATTATAAGGAATATATTCTTGAAGAATGATGAAATTCGGGTGTGGTTTGCGCTCTGTTCAGATTTTAGAAGGGGAAGGGCAAGGGATTCGTCACCCGTTCGATTCCCCCGCGAGGAATCTCACTCCAGCTCGGGCTTCGCTCTCCTCTAAAGAGGAACCATGCCCGCTCAGCCCTCCCAGGGGATTCCTCACCCCATGCCCTTCTCCCTCAGAAGCAATCTCGATTCATGAACAATTAAAGTTGAATATTTCGTACACTGACAACGCACGCTCCAGGAAATTCAGGTGTGGCTGAAGCGACATTGAAGATTTAGCCTTCTGATGAATTTTTCGAGGGAACTCGGCAGAGCCGAGCTGTGAGTATGTCTGACCCACGGACGGGGGGAGTTACGCAGCAGCCGAGAAAAGTGAAGAAGAATGGCGTTAAAAATCTGAAGGGAGCACAAGCCACACCTGAATTTCAGATTATTTTTCGGTTTTTTCGGTTTCTTCCTGTTTGGTTGATTCGGTTACTTTCTGGATCAGTTCTTCGGGTATATTGGCGGAAACTTTTATCCCTTTATCGCTTGAAGTTACCTGGATTTGATTCATCAGCTCCCCGATTTCTGGTTTTTCCTGTGCGGACATAGAGGCAAAACTTTTGATTCCGTTGAGGGCATTGGCAAGCTGCTCGTTTTTCTCTGGATCACTGCTTTTCAGATTCACATCAATGAGCATGGATTTGTTTTGATAATCAAAATTCATGGTCACAGCATTGACTGATTTTAAATTTTGGAGCATGGGATTTTGTGAAGAAGCTTCTTCAACAGCTTTTTGTGGAACAAGGAAGGCCCCCCAAATTAAGGTATCTTTATTGGTTTCTTTAAGCAAAGCTGATATTTCTTGGTTGGTAAATATATTATCCCCTTGATTATTCACTATATCCAAGATAGATTTAATACCGTCCAAATTACCTGCTGCTATGTTTGAGTCATCCAGAAAGGCAAATCCTGATTTATCACCTTCTTGCTCCATAGTGTAAATAGTTATTCCGTTATGATCGACTTCTGTAATTTCCTGTCCCTCTTCTTCAGTTTTAGCTTTTATAAATTCCAGTAATGAGTCTTTATTGTATTTAAGGTTGATTACTGCAGCTACTTTTTGTATTGAATCTGGGCTTTTTGCAGATATGGACAATGCCATATAATAAAGGTCTTTTTTTGGGTCTAAATTGGTTTTCTCAATGAATTCATAGTATTTTTTGGAGCTTTGCTGTTCTTCTATGGATTGGCTGACCGTTTCTATAGACATTGATTTATGAATATCAGCAAAGAATACTCCTTGAGAGTCAGCGGGAAGAAGATTCAGCATATCTGTAGGTGAAGCGGTTCCTGCTTTAGGTGTAATGGTCTTTTTTTCACAAGAAATAAAAGAAAATAGAATCAAACAAATAGATAGAGTTAATGCAAGATGTTTTCTCAATCTTTCCTCCTTTTTGAAGTAAAAATTTGGATGTTACTTATATACTAAAATCAAAATCAACTATATCAAAAAAATGAGAAAAAGGGAATGATTTTGTTATTTGAGTACCTTTTAGTCGTTATTTTAAGTAATGAAAAAGTTTGATTTGACTTGAATAAAGCCAGCAGCGAATCCATATTAAAGAAAAAATGAAACTCTGCTGAACAAGGAAAGCCACTCCGACACTCAGTAAAGACACCTGAGGGATGAGGTTGTAAATCAGAATATATGTTATAGATAATAGGAGAGTTACAGCGAACATCAAATAATAAAGCCCAAGGGTGGTGCCAGGGTTCTTGAACACAAAAATTAGAGAAGACATGAGAATTTTAAATATGTTTTTTCTTTCTTCAGACACTGTTTTGATACGGGCATAATCAAAAATCATATGGATGAATAAAAAAATCACTAGAGAAATAAGACTAAAGACTATGCCAAGGAAAAAAGGAGTGATTTCTGAAATAGCACGGCTGGAAACCGATGAAACAATGGAACCAAACCATTGAGTGAGAGAACCTAAAACCAAAAAGAAAGCGCCAAATGAAACCACCATCAGCCCAAAATAATAAGGGAACAACATTCCTGCCCCTTGAAGAAATTTTTTGAATGTGAAACCAACCGGATATTTTGAAAAAACAGCGACAATACCTCCTGCCAAAAATGTATGAAAAAGAATATATATAAAACCAAATGTAAAGAGAGAAGGAGGATAGTTTAGGAATTTTATCTGTAACAAACTTTCCCAATTTTTAAGAAGAGCTCCTTTTCCGGTTATGGATGGAGTAAAAGTTTTCTCCAAACCTTGACTTTGATCTCGGTATTCTTCCCACCACAAATAATCAAAATCTTTCTTGAGATGATCTCCCACCTCACTATTTCCGATGTGATTTTTTAGGGAGTGATACATAGGCACCGCCAGTATCATGGAGAATAATAGATTTATAACATAGAGAAAAAGAATCATTTTCATGGTTCTTCGGGTGTTATCAAATCCTTTGATGAGATTGATAAAGGTTTTCATTTTTTCCTCCTGATGAGCATTGTCAGCTTCCCAGTTTGGCAAATAGCTCCATGGCATGTTGCAGCCAAAGCATCCAGTTCATGGCCCATTTGTAAGGGGATAATTTATTGGGTTTTAGGGAAAAGCTGTTATTGGTACGATTGATATCCAGTACATAAACAAATTCCGGATCTACTACCGCTCTTTTTATTTTTACAGGTGTTTTGTATACAAATTTCTTCCACCGGTATTGGCCATCCCATTTTTCCACAGTCTTTTCCCCCCCCATAAATTCTACAAGAATTTCTATAGGTACTTTTACTCCTCCCAAACGACGAACCAAGACTTCGCTTCGGAATAAATCCTTGCTTTTTTCTGAGTTTTCCCCTGAAACATATTTATCCCCAAATAGTCCTTTGGGATATTTTATTTTATGGTTAGTGATATGATCGATGGAATAATCAAGCCTTTCAGATCCATAAACCACTTGATTGAAAAACCAAGACATGTCCTGCCCAGCAAATTCATTGACTACCAAGAAGAAGTCTTCAGGCTTTGGGTGTTTCCACCAGTTTCTCACAGAATATTCTTTGATCATTTCTGCAAAGAGTTCTTTTCCCATCATCCGTTGGAGTGTCATCGTCATAAGCTGCCCTTTAGCATAAGAGTTGGATCCATAACTTTGATTATTCATGAATCTCCAAGAGTTCCGCTGCATATGATCCATGTTCCAGGTTCTTCTATGACTAGAAATTCCTTCAGATTCAATAGGTATGGTAATTTTTTTAAAGACAAAGGGGATTCCAAAGTAAACATCAGAGTAAAAAGGTTTTCCATAAGCTTGATAATAGACAATCGTATCTAAAAAAGAATTCATTCCTTCGTCCATCCATGCATTTTCGAATTCATTGGTTCCTATCAAACCATAAAAATAGTTATGACCGAACTCATGAATGGTGACACCTTCTGGTCGGGGGATTCCCTTTGGGACGATAAAATAAGTTCCTCCTGTAAAAAAAGTGGGATATTCCATTCCCCCTGAATGGCTGTTATAGGCAGGATCCACACAGGTTATGGTTGAATAAGGATAGTCACCAAACCATATGCTAGCGTACTTGACTGCGTTTTTCACAGCTTCCATGTATCTTTGCTTGATATGTCTGTGGTAGGGTTGGAGGAGAAGAGTGATTTTTACGGATTTGCCTGAAGTGAATTCATAGTCCTCTGTGAATCTTAAAAAATCAGGGCATGCTGTCCAGGCAAAGTCATGAACGCTGTGCTGGTAAAAATGATGAGTTGAGGTTCCGTCTTGGTTGTTCGTTTTGTTTTTGTACTGCCCTGTTGCTCCTAAAATAAAAGAGGAGGGTAGGTTTATTTTTACATTATATGTACCGTAGTCTGAAAAATATTCGCTTGATGCATGATACTGATGACAGTTCCATGTTCCATCTTGAAATACTCCTAATTTTGGAAACCATTGAGCGATAAAATAGTAATTTTTATATCTTCCTGTCCTGGAAATGGGTCGAGGCACTTTTGAGAAGAATTTAATGGAAAGGGCAATAGTTTCTCCAGGTTCTATGGAACGGGGAAGTTTGACAGATAATACAGTCTGATCAAAGTTATTCAAATCATCAGGTTGTCTGTATTCCAAGGTAGAAAGCAGGTCTTCTTTGGAAAAATATTGATTTTCAATAATCTCGATGGACTTTATGCGGCAGTATCCCCAGTCATCTTTATCAAAATGGGAGAGATCATATCCTCTATGCGAAGCCTCTAGCAAAAAAGTACTTTTATTATTCTGGAAAGCATTCCAATAAACATGAAACCAGAGTTCATCAGTAGGAAATTCAGTATTGTTTGTCCATGACAGGATTTCATGGCCCTCTATGATATCTGTTTCAGTATCTAGGATTACTTCCATGCTGTAGTTGGCTATCTGAGGGCAGAAATTGTCTTCAGCAGAATAAATGATGGTTATCATAAAAAAAAATGCGGCCATGCAAGAAAATATAGCCTTTCTCATCAATGATTCCTCCTCGTCAAAAACTTTTAATTCATCATATTTAAAAATTAAATAATAGCCTGGATTATTCACAAGCCGAGGTTGCTACAGATGCGAGGCACAGGGTGCGAAGCTGTGGTCCTTCACCGCGAGTACCCTGTAACGAAGCAGATGCCGTGAGATCGGCTTGCCTATATGGTAA
>Ga0180433_10001123_pt1 | contig 45469 bp, 42 predicted proteins | sample SS_ome_8_FD_132980 | JGI IMG/M metagenome (GOLD analysis project Ga0180433, IMG submission 132980) | Hypersaline lake sediment archaeal communities from the Salton Sea, California, USA - SS_1_D_1 metaG | ecosystem: Environmental > Aquatic > Non-marine Saline and Alkaline > Hypersaline >...
CATCCACTGCTTATCCGAAATAGGCGAAACGACCGAGGATAAGCAGTGGATGGGGGTTGATGTTTCTAATTCAACATACAGGAATAATTTGTATATATCGTATGTACAGTTATCGCAGGAGGGACAGAATTACCTGTATCAGATTTTCTGTGCAACAAAACCTGCCGGTAGTGACGTTTTCAATGTTGCTGTTCCGGTTTCCAATCCTGCTACTCATATTTTCGTACAGTTTTCAAGTGTCAGTGTTGACAATACAGGTAATGTGCATGTGATATTTTATGGTACAGAGGACGGCTCAACTCTTGCACTGTGGCATTCGGTATCCACTGATGGAGGAGCTTCTTTTTCCACTCCGAACAAAGTGTCAAATGTTAAGTTCAATCTTCCTATATTCCAGGTTGAACCTTATGACCAGATTGAAGGCATAGATGATAACAGGCTTTATCCATGCCCTTATAATGTAGCTGACCAGACTAACGGGAATCTTTATCTGTCATGGACGGCGTTCGGAGTAGATTCGGATGCGGGAACAGCATCGGATATTTATTTTTCAAGGTCTGTGGATAACGGCACATCGTGGAGCACACCTATGATAATAAATGATAACCCGGCTGAAGTTAAGGATAATTACTATTCGTCAATATTCTGTGACCAGAGCGGAAAGGTCAGCGTTGCCTGGTATGACAGGAGGGATGATGCATCCAATATTGAGACACACTATTATATGGCACAGTCATTTGACGGAGGAGTATCTTTTAGTGATAATGAACCTGTCACATCAGCGGCAACCGACTTCTCAACGGTGGGTGAGCAGAACCAGGGATTCGGTATAGGTGAATACAACCAGGTGCTTGCCACACCGACAGGGTATAACACTATTCCTGTGTGGGCTGACGGAAGAAGTAATGACGGGGATATGAATGTTTATTATGCTATTATAAGTGAAGGTTCTGTAGGCGTTGAATCTATTACTGCAGTTACAGAGAATTTTTATCTTGAAAATATTTATCCAAACCCGGTATCCTCAGATGCAGTGATAAGCTTTGTGCTAAATAAGCCAACTGATATAACGCTGAAAATAGCTGACAATACAGGCAGACTGATAAAAGTGCTTGAAAAGGGCAATTATACAGAGGGCAGGTATTCTGTTGAAATGGATTGCACCGGGATGGCAAACGGACAATATTATTACATATTAGATACAAAATACGGATATTCTGTAAAAGCTATGGTAATCCAAAAATAAGCAATAATGTGATTTTACAGGGTAGTAATCAGGGAAGTAGTCTTTGGTCGGACTGCTTCCCGCTTTACAAAAAAAATGGGGGTATTAACTTACGGTTTTTGTGTTAATACTAAAAAGGGGGCTTCGGGAGGAGCCCTCTTTGATTTTAGAATATCGATTGCAGATTTTAGATTTAAGATCTTTTAATTTCCAAATTGTCAAATTTCCACATTTCCGAATTATATTTTTGACCATACAACCATTTTATAATTATCTTGCACTTTATTACACACGGCAGTACTAATGACTTTTAAGATCAGCCATAAAGAACATGTTTTGGTTGTCAAATGCGTAGCTAATGACAGGCAATATCAGAAAATGTTGTATGACAGGTACAAGGATGCTATGTTTACCCTGGCATACAGGATCACCGGAGATCATGATGATGCCAGTGATGCTTTGCAGGATGGTTTTATACAGGTATTCAGGGATTTGAAAAATTTTGCTGCAAGATCCAGCCTGGGAGCCTGGATAAAGACCATAATAGTAAGGGCGGCATACAGGAAATTACAAAAACAGATTATAACAGAGGATATTGAAGCATTAAATGATATGAATGAAGCGGTCACATGGGATGACAATCTTACGGGAGAGCTCCTGGAGAAAGCAATACAATCGCTTAGTCCCGGGTACAGGAGTGTGTTCATCCTTATTGAAGTGGAAGGGTATTCACACCGGGAAGTGGCAGAAATGCTTGAAATATCAGAAGGTACATCCAAATCACAGCTTTATTATGCAAAAAGGAAATTGCAGGAATACTTAAAGGGATTTATTTAATAATATGAAGGAGAAGAACAGAAACATATTAAAAAACTCTATATGGGATCTGCCCAAATATTCAGCTCCTGACAGATTATGGAAAGATATTGATATTGAGTTCAATTATGCAGGGAAGGAGAATAACAGGCATAACCTGTCTAAAGCAGTTGATGAATTACCTGTTTATTCCCCGGAAGATGACTTATGGAATAAGATAGAAAGCAATATAAACGGGAAACGTAAGACCGGTTTAGTTTGGTATAAGTATGCTGCAGGACTGATAACTATTTTTGTGCAGAAATCATTTAACGCTGCAGCTTCTGTATCTGCTTCAGTAAAAGTGGCTGTTATTGCTTCGGCAACTGTAGCTACGGTGTCCACAATATACATAGTAAATAAAGATTCTGAAGAATTTGCTGATACAAAAGGTATTATTGCTACAGGACAGGATAATCAAACTTCAGGTCAGAAAACCGTATATTCTGATTCTGTTGATGCAACTATTGCAGCAGTATTACCGGACGAAGATACTTATTCGGAAACTGTTGATAACAGGGCAGTGCCTGATGTGTTTTCTGTTGCCAACCTTGTAATTAATCCGAGTTTTGAGGAATTCGGAAGCCTGCCATTCGGGAACACTATTGACAGGACTTATTTTCAGAACAAGAACTGGACATCTCCTACTACAAATCCTCCTAATGTATATAGCAGCGAAATTCCTGATTATTGCTGGGCAAATACAGGATCGCGCTTTACTGAACCAAAAACCGGGAGCGTTATTATGGGGATACAGGTACATGCGGGAGAGATTATGGATGAATTCAGTGTTAAGGCATCACATGAGTATATACAGGCAAGATTAAAAGAACCTCTTGAACCGGGAAACAGGTATTACGTGGAGTTCTGGGTAAGGAGAAGCCAGGAATCACCCCTTGCGGCTAATAATATCGGTATATATTTTTCAGACGAAATGATCTACCTTAATTCTACGGGAACTGCAGGCTCTAATACATATCTTGATTTTGAGCCTCAGATTATTGAAAAGAATGTAATAGTGAAAAGTAACCGGTGGACAAGAATATCAGGAACATATATCCCTGAATTACCTGCATCTTATTTTATTATAGGTAATTTTTATTCCGATGAAAACACAAGAACAAGAGAATTCAAATCCAAAAATTTCAAACAGGAATTCAGGGGCGCGTATTATTTTATTGATGATGTATTTATTAAGCTTTTGGATGATTACAGAAATGACAGGAGAAGGGAATATTTTGCCGAAAGTAAAGATGACCGTCCTCTGATCAGGTTCAGACCATTTTATTACAGGGATAAAGTCACTGCATTATCTGAAGATGATTATATTGAACTGGAAGGAGTTATTGAAAAGATGATGAGATATCCTGATCTAAAGATAGAGATAAAGGGATATTCGTGCAATGAAGGTGCAAATACTGCTGAGGAAAGAGCAAGGATCATTTACAGCTATCTGTTTTCGAACGGGATAGATAAAAAAAGGATGAAAATAAGATATCTGAATATGTCAAGGGCATTATTAAGCCCTTCGAAAAAAACAAAGAAACAATTCAGGAAAGCTGAGATTATTATTAGATAATTAGTCATTAGTTGTCATTACGCTTATCAATTAAGCCTGCCGTTTGTTTTAATTGATTAATAACTTTTTGCCTGGTTGATCGGTATTAACCGGCAGAATAAAATCTACAGCCATGAAAACAAATATTTTATCAAGATCAGGATTGTCAAAGTTATCTTTAAGATCTATATTATACGCAGGCCTTGCAGGCTTTACAGGAATAGCATTATTCACTGCACTGGCGCTTACTGAAAGGGAACAGGGTGATAATGCAGATATTAAGTTTATAGATCCACCATTACAGGGAGCAGATATTATACCCGATAATTATACAATTGATGCACTGAATGGTGGAGTATTCGAATACTGGACAGGAACAAAAATTTCAATTCCGGATTCAGCTATTGTTGATGAGAACGGGACCCTGGTTACAGGAGAAGTGATAATCAGCTATCGTGAATTTCATGATCCGGTGGATTTTTTCTTTTCCGGTATTCCTATGGATTATGATTCTGCAGGCGTGAATTACATATTCAAATCTGCGGGGATGATGGAAATTTTGGCATATAAAAATGATAACCAGGTATTTTTAAAACCGGATGAAGAGATCGATGTGGAAATGGCATCATATCATGACGGGACAGAATATAACCTGTATGAACTGGATACTAATAAGAAAAACTGGGTTTTTAAGGGGAAAGACAGAATACACAGACCGGAAAAAGATTATGTATATATGCCGGAAGATAACGATATTGCAGGATTATCTGATAAGCTGGAGGTTATTGAAAGAGAAGTTTCGGTCATAAAAAAGAATAAACCTGTTAAGCCCAGGATCGCTGACAGATCAAAGTGGAGTATTAAGATCATTGTAGATCCTGAAGAATTCCCGGAGATCGCTGTATATAAAAATACCCTGTTTGAGATAACAGAAGACAATATAGATTTTGATCCTTCTGCATCCGGCATCTTATGGGAGAATGTAGAATTAATGAAAACAGGTGAGAATGAATATGTTGTCAGGTTCAGCAAATATAAAAGGTCTGTTGAATACAGGGTGCAGCCTGTTTTTGATAAAGATAACTATGACAGTGCAAAAAGGATTTATGATTCACAGTATGCAAAATATATTAAAGCTCTTAGTGATCGAAGGGAAAATGAGAAGCTGCTAAGTGAGATATGTATAAATGAAAGAAGAAAGCTTGTAAAGGACCAGGTTATCCTTAATAATGAAAGAAGAGCGAAGTTGTTGAAACGCAGAATTAACAGAGAGGAAAAACAAAGACGGGAAAACCTTATTGCATTCAAAACTAATAAAATATACAGGTTATTCAGTATAGAAGGTTTTGGAGTTCATAATTGTGATGAACCTGAACCTGCAATTTTTTGTAATACGATAACTGTTGACAAATTAATATTTATAAAAACATTTAATGATCAGGGGCAGGAACTAAACCTGAAGACTATTTATTTTGTCGAAAAAGGTGTAAACCGGTTGAATATTGTTGACGGATCTCAATTCTCCAATAAGTGTTTTGATCCTGACAGAAATTATATAGTATGGTCAATAACAAAGAATAACAAATTTGCACTTTGTCATTATAACAATAATGGTTCTTTGAAAAAAAATGATGAACACTGGAGATTAAATATGGAAATAATAGATATTGATGGTATGGATGTTGAAGCAATCAAAAGTATTATTAATCCGGATAATGATGCTTTGTTGGCTTCAGGAGGCGGAAATTTTTTAATCAGCAGGAGTGATATCAGTATTAATGTTTACCCGAATCCTTTCAGGGAAAATGTTAATGTTCAAATAGGGAAGTCTCATAATTATAAATTAAGTATTTCTGATCTGTCAGGTAAGATTATCCGGACGGATGATATTTCAGGTACTGAGTTTAGTTATGATCTGTCTGATCTGAAAAGTGGTATATATTTAATAAAGGTGTCAGCCAGGGATATTGGGTTTTCAAATACTGTCAGGATAATAAAAGAATAATTAAATTTATGAATAAAGCATTGATAATATTATTTGTGCTGTTTTTGGTTTCAGGTTTTGTAGCAGAATGTCAGGATTTTGTTACAAAACCTGTTTCCCGGAAGAAAAAAACTCTGAGTTACAGGGTAAAGAAAAAAGATAAAAAATATTCGTACTTTGTATCTGCAGATTCAATAGAGCCTTCATATCTGAGACATTTATATATGGAGTTTGAAAATCCTCTTACGATAGCGGTATCTGATGTCCCTAATGAGAATATTTACGTGACATTTAACAGGGGGCTGATCTCAGGGGAAAATGGTAAATATGTTGTCATCCCTTTATATGAGGGTGATTTTGCCAGACCTAATGGTACCGGGAATGTTGAGATCTATGTAAAAACAGATTCCGGTAAATCGGAAAGGGTTGCTGTCGTTGAGTTTGATCTGATCAGTGCACCTGGTGTTATTGCTGATGTAGGAGGGAGATGCGGGGGAAAGATCCCGAAGGAATTTTTATTGTCACAGAGTTATCTCAATATAAGTCAGGCGCCGTTCCCTTTTTATACTGACAAAGATCTTTCAGTTATAATGTTCAGCGTTGTATGCATGCCTTCATTAAATTCACAAAGGGATGACTGGATCGGAGTGGAGTCCGGAGTGAATGTATTTACTGATAATATGATAAAAATGTTTAAAAGACTCCAACCCGGTGATTGTGTTGTATTCCAGACAATAGGAAGGATCATACAGAACGGATACAGAAAAGGGCAGAGGGTAGGTGTGAATCCTGTTAGTTTTCAAATAGAGTAAAGAGTTATGCTCTCATCATGTGGTTTTCCGGTAGCGCCATACTGCAAGACTCAGTATCAGGATTCCGTAAACGGACAGTGATATGGCCTCCGTCCGGATATTGTAAATTGTTGATCCTTTCAGCAGGATCATTCGTAGAGCTTTCATCAGGTAAGCCAGAGGATTGATACGGTTGATCCACTGCCCCCATTCGGGCATACTTTCCACCGGAGTGAAGATACCGCTCATCAGGGCAAATATAAGGATAAAGAACAGGCAAAAGAACATAAGTTGTTGTTGGTTCTCAGCCATAGTTGAGATAAAAAGCCCTGTTCCGAGCACAACCAGCAGGTATATGGCTGAAATACCAAATACAAGGGATATACTTCCAATTATAGGGATATCATAAAGCAGTTTTCCTATAAGCAGTCCCAGTGCAAGCTCAAATAATGCAATAAGCCAGAAAGGCAATAGCTTGCCTATTATAAACTGGTATTTTTTTATTGGTGTGACATTTATCTGTTCTGTGGTCCCCAGCTCTTTTTCCCTGACAAGGTTCAGCCCCGGCAGGATAAGCCCCACGATCGTGATCAGTATTACCAGTATCCCGGGTACCATGTAGGTTTTGTAGTTAAGCTGGGGATTGTACCAGTGCGAAAAGGAAACATTTATATTTTTAAAAGGCATTCTGTTGCTGATATCAATATTCTCTGCTATCAGTTGCCTGTTATAGTCAAGAATAATAGATGTGGCATAAGCGTTTATCAGAGTGGCATCAGTACCATTGATTGCGTTGACCAGCAACTGCACTTTTTCATTTTTCCCGTTTATTATATTATTTTCCATACCTGAAGGAATATTCAGAATAATATCTGCTTTATCGTTTTTTAGATATTTTTCACCTCTTTTTAATGAAAAGGACATTTCTGTGATACTGAAAAACCGGGATCCTTCGAATTTTGATATCAGACCGCGCGATATAGCTGACAAGTCATTGTCAATAACATACATTTTTATATTCTTCATCTCAAGAGTGGCGGCATTGACCAGTATAATGAACATAATTATGGGTACAACGAACATTATCCCCACAATAGTCCTGTTCCTGAATATCTGGATGAATTCTTTTTGTAATATGTATATTATCGTTCTCATTGTTATTCAATCAATCATCCTATCACTCCAATCGTATCTTAAATTTCCTGACGCTGACAAATATAAAAAACACTGTCATACCTGCCAGTATCAGAGTTTCTTTCCATACATATTCAAATCCCGTTCCTTTTAGCATTATATTTTTTATAATTATTACAAACCATTTCGGGGGCATTATCTGGCAAAACCATTGCAACGCAATGGGCATATTCTCAATAGGAAAGATAAAGCCCGACAAAAGGATTGACGGCATCATCAGGGACAATGCCGATACTATGATAGCTACCTGCTGGATCTTTGCCACTGTTGAGATCATAATACCGATAGACAGTGACATGAAAATGAACAGCAGGCATTCTGCCATAAGAAGCGCTAAGCTGCCTTTGACAGGTACGCCGAATGCAAAATAACCCAGGAAAACGATCAGCCCGGAGATGATAAATGCCAGTAATATGTATGGCATAAGCTTACCGAGTATTATCTGCAAGGGTTTCAGGGGTGATACAAGTAATACTTCCATTGTACCCATCTCTTTTTCCCTTGTTATTGAAACAGATGTCATTAGTGCACATACCAGTATTAGCAGCATAGCCATAATCCCGGGAACGAACATATAAGCGCCTTTTAAACCCGGATTGTATAACATTCTTGTTTCCGGGAGGATATTTATGGTTCCTTTATTTATTAATGGATTCAGTTCATTAATAAAATTTCTTATAATCCCTGTTGTAAAGTTAACAACAATATTTGCTGTATTAGCATCAGAAGCATCAGTTATGAGCTGTATGCCGGCAACACCTTCCTTTTCAAGCTTTCTGGCAAAATCCGGTTCAAATATCAGAACTTCCCGTACACTGCCCTGTCTGAAGCATTCCTCAATTTCTTCTTTTGAGCTAATACTTTTTTCAAGAATAAAATATCCTGAAGATACAAGCTTATTTGTCAGCTTCAGTGTTATATGATCTTTGGACCTGTCGAATACGGCAATATGAACGTCACGTATTTCATTGGTTATAACATATCCGAAAAGTAGTATCTGGGTTACAGGTATTCCGAACAGGATCAGCATAGTACGCTTATCCCGTAGTATATGGTAAAACTCTTTTATTACAAAACCAATGAATTTTTTCATTAAGTTATAAATAAATCATAAATCAAAAATCTGCAATCGTTGATCGTAAATCAATTCCCTCTTGCCAGTTTAACAAACACATCATCTATTGTGTTAGCATTATATTCTTTTATCAGGTTCTGTGGTGTGTCCAGCGCATCTATTCTGCCGTCAACCATTATTGATACCCTGTCACAGTATTCGGCTTCATCCATATAATGAGTAGTAACAAACACTGTTATTCCTTCATTTGCTGCTTCATAGATAAGGTCCCAGAACTGCCTCCTTGTCACCGGATCAACACCGCTTGTGGGCTCATCCAGGAATACTATCTGTGGTTCGTGGAAGATGGCAACCGAAAAAGCGAGCTTTTGTTTCCATCCCAGGGGTATCCCGCTTATCATCTTATCCCTGGCATGAGACAGATGAAGTTTGTCGAGCAACACTGCGGTACGCTTTTTTATATACTTTCGGGACATGCCGTAAATACCTGCATAAAAGCGGATATTCTCATATACTGTCATATCATCGTATAACGAGAATTTCTGGCTCATGTATCCTATGTTCTTTTTTATCTTTTCGGCTTGCGTATATACGTTATACCCTGCAACGGATATATCGCCGGAAGTAGGGGAGAGGAGACCGCAAAGTATTCTTATAGCAGTTGTTTTTCCTGCGCCGTTAGCTCCCAGAAAACCGAATATCTCACCTTTGTAAACCTCGAAATTAAGATTATCGTTGGCAACGAACGATCCGAATTTCTTTACAAGATCTTTAACCTGTATAATTTTTTGCCTGTTCTCCATATTTTAAATATTCATAGGGCGTTGCCCTATTTATTTATATTATTTCAATACAAATTCATAGGGCGTTGCCCTATGCTATTGCTATCGCCCCTATCTTTGGGGCTTTATTCCTATTAATTACCGATTCAGCAGTTCCATAAAGCAATCCTCGATATTTGCCTTTATTGTTTTTATTTCAATATCAGAATGTCCTTTTTCCTTAAGGTATTTTTCAATTTTTTCTGTATCAGATTCATCATCCTTATCTGTATAATGCACATATTGTCCGAAAAGGAATGCGGAACCGGATGACGGATATTCTCTCAGGTCATTGACAAGCCTGAACATTTCGGCTGTTCTGATAGCAAAAAGTTTTTTTTCAAATTTTTCAATAATATTCACGGGCATGTTTATATCCAGTATTTTCCCGTCCTGTATCAGTGCTATTCTGTCACACATACCTGCTTCATCCATATAGGGTGTGGATACAAGGACAGTAATTCCTTTTTGTCTGATCTCCCTGAGCATTTCCCAGAATTCCCTGCGGGAAACAGCATCAACTCCGGTAGTAGGTTCATCCAGTACAAGTACTGACGGTCGGTGTATAAGGGCACATGAAAGAGCCAGTTTCTGCTTCATCCCCCCTGACAGTTTCCCTGCACGTCTTTTTTTAAAGGGCTCAATATGTGAATATATTGTTTTTATCAGGTCGTAATTCTTTTCTATTGTAGTGCCGAATACAGTGGCAAAGAATGAAAGGTTTTCCTCTACCGTAAGGTCCTGGTAAAGTGAGAATTTTCCGGGCATGTACCCGATATTACTGCGTATAGTCCTGTAATTCTTCCTGATGTCATTCCCTTCAACAACCGCTGTGCCGCTGTCGGGCAACAGCAACGTTGTTAGTATTCTGAACAGTGTTGTCTTGCCTGCACCGTCCGGACCGATAAATCCAAATATCTCTCCTTTATTTACACCAAAAGAAATATTATCCAAAGCCTGAACATCTCCAAAGCTTTTATATATTCCCTGTGCTGATATTGAAATGTTATTGTTCGATTGTTTCATTGCTCCATTGTTATAATATCCTTGCTACCACACTTACCTGTTTCCCGGTTCGTTAATTGCCAATGACAGCTTTGGAAAGCTATTCTACACCCTCTTCCCTTATATCCCTTATATACCCTATATACCCTATATCCCTTATATACCCTATTCCCCTCTTCCCTCATTACGCATCACGAAATTTATCTCCCCCGGCATACCTATTTTAAGCCTGCCGTTGTTTTTTACTTTAACCTTAACAGCATAGACAAGGTTGACACGTTCTTCTTTTGTCTGAATGATCTTAGGTGTGAATTCAGCTTCCTGGGATATCCAGCTCACAACTCCTTTTAAACTTTGATTCGTTTTTTTATCTTTATCAATTAACACTTCCACTTCCTGTCCGGTACGGACATCAGGCAACTGTGCACCACTTACATAAACCCTGAGATACATATTTGTCATATCTGCTATTTTATATAATGGTTTACCTGGAACAGCGATCTCATGCACTTCAACAAATTTTTCAAGTATTATCCCGTCTATCGGGTTTATAATACGGCATTTGTTAAGTTGTTCATCCAGTTGTTCAACCCGGGTGTTCAGGGCCTCGAGTTCACTTAATACAGTGCTGTTTTGCGTTTTTATTGATTTGATAGTACTTTCGATAACATTAAGTTTCCCGTTGATATCATCAAGTTGCTTTTCCGCAATAGCATCATCTTTCAGCAACTGTTCCACTCTTTGTTTTTCCTTTAACAGGGTTTTTTTCTGCTCTTCCTGTATCTCTATTTGCGACAGGATATTCGCTGTTTTAGTCGAAACAGCTTTTTTCTGTGCAATTACCTGCTGCCTGCTAAGGTACAGCATTGTTGTATCTATCAATCCTGCCAGGAAATCCTTTTTAAGCTTCTGTCCTTCTTCAACATTGAATTCTGTGATCTTACCCTGTGTTTCTGAAGCAACAATGATCTCCGTTGCTTCGAAATTACCATAAGCATCAGATTCATCAACATCATTTGAGCAGGCGTTTAATATCCATATCATTACTGCTAATGAAAAAAATCCTATTGTTTTCATATTTTAAATTTTTCAGTTAACAACGGTTAATAACGGTTAATAACAGTTGCATTTGTTTCAGATTTCAACTTTCCAATTTCAATTACTATTTTCCATTTTCTATTTTCTGTTTTCTGTTTTCAATCTCGTATCAATCCTATCAATCTATATTCAATCTCCTATCAATCTATATTCAATCTCATATCAGTCAATATTCAATCTCGTATCAATCAATATTCAATCTCATATCAATCACCCAATCATCCAATCATCCAATATCTACTAACAGCTAATAGCTAACTTCAAACTTCAAACTTCAAACTTCAAACTTCAAACCTCAAACTTCAAACCTCAAACTTCAAACCTCAAACCTCAAACTTCTGCCGAAGGCATCCCTACGGGAAAACCTCAAACTTCAAACTTCAAACTTCAAACAGCTAACAGCTAACAGCTAACAGCTAACAGCTAACAGCTAACAGCTAATAACCTTTTATAGTTAAATAATTAATCTTCGATTGTAACAGTAATATCTTATGTGTTTCATAGTTAATGTCTGCTTCCAGCTTGTCATTCAGCATATTTGTATATTCATGTCCTGTGATTATACCGTTTTCCAGTTGCGATTCCGCTCTTTCAGTTATCCTGTTTTTCAGGTTTATTATTTCTTTGTCCTTTTCTATCAGTTGCTCATATTTTTCGATATTTGCATATTCTTTTTGCAATGCAATGTCAATACCTTTATCAAATGTTTCTTTTTGTGTGGAAATGATATTTTTCTGAATAAGCAGTGCCTGTCTGTCCAGCCTGTTACGGTTGCTGTTCCAGATATTCCACTGCAGGCTGGCACCTACGATATAGTATGAGTCGAATTCATCACTCATCATATTCAGCCCTGGTCTGCCGTATCCCAGTTGTCCAAATCCTGCTATTACCGGCATTTGTTTTGATGAGATAAGTTTTTCTGATGCATCTATCCTGCTGTTTTGCAACTCAAAAAGTTTATACTCAGGTCTGTCAATATCACTGCCGGCGTCAATATTTGCATCAGGAGCTTTCAATATAGTATTGCTTTGGATCTCTGTCCCGAGCAGTTCCTCCAGTATCCGGAATGCAGTTTTTTTACCGAGGTTTATTTCTATAATCTGTTGCTCCAGTTTAAGGATTTCAGAATTAAGGTTATCCAGATCATTAGGTGTAAGGATCCCGTTCCTTACTCCCGATCCTACTACTTTTTGCTTGTCTCTGAGCTCATTCAGGATAAGCATTACAAGTTTTTCTTTTTCCTGTAGGAGGATTATAGAAAAAAATACTGTATTGACTTGTTCTTTAAGTTTGTACAGTTCCACTTCAACTCTCTGTATCTCTGCCATTGTGCCCGCATCTTCCAGCTGTTTCTGATTTTTAATAATTCCTCCGTCGTAGATCATCTGTTTAATATTGCAGCTTGCCTTATACTGGTCATAAGGTGGTTCGGGAATATCCGGTTCCGGGATGGAAATTGTCTGTCCGGGAATGACCTCAATGTCGGGCATGGAAAAGTCTATGCTTGTCACATCTGACTGGTATGTTGCCTGTCCTGACAGATCCAGTGTGGGATACCAGCCCCTTGATAAGCTTGTTTTTTTCAGGTCTCCTATTGATGTATAATGGTCCTTTTGCTTTGCCAGCGGATAATTTTTCATTACCTCTTCATAACATTCCTGTAAGGTCAGACTATCCGGAGGTGTTGATCCTGTTACCGGGGCTGAAAAAAGTATAAGAATAATAAGAAGCTTCATTTTATTTAGCTTTAATAGAGTTGATTATAAATTCAGCAACATCTTCTCTCCTCTGTTCGAGGAAACTATCATATTCTTTTTTATTGTTCTCAAATAGCATACGCTGCAACAGAGGTCTTGCTGCAATCGGGAATACGCACAGGGATATCATGTTCACTATTATCTGCTGGGGTTTTACCTGCCTTATTATTCCTGCATTTATTTCTTTTTCTATCTGGAGTGATATAATTTCCGGCTTGATACCAAATTCCCTGATTATATTCACTATCCTCTGGGGATTCCTGTTTATCTCATGTAGTATGAATATTGGTACAAAAGGGTTTTTTGTAAGCACATTAATATAGTTCTCCGTAAATGCCCTGATTTTGTCAAATACAGGCATGTCTTCAGATGATAGCACCTCAAGGTTAAAAGGTATGAATTTTTTAAAGATAGCCCTGAATACTGCAGTGAACAGTTTTTCCTTGCTTCTGAAGTAATAGTGCAGTAAGGCTTTGTTTATCTTTGCCTTATCAGCTATCTCCTGCATCCTTGTTCCTGAAAACCCTTTCCTGACAAATACGTTTTTAGCTGCATCAAGGATCTTATTTTCGGTATCATGTGAAAGTTCTTTCATATTTAGTCGAGAAGTTTAAATAAATAGTTTAACTAATAAATTTAACCAAACGGTTAATTTTATGCAATAATAATACAATATTATTTTCAAGTCAAGTTTTTTTAGATTTTTTATAACACCTGGACACCTGCAGTGTCATAAAATAAAATTTGCCATGCGGCTTCTTCTAACCGGTTACCATGAATTTTGTTTTACAACGATCCATTCATAAGTGCCATCGCCTGTCTGCATGCACATTTCAACATAAGAATTATTAGCGTCAGATCTATACCGTAAAGTTCCTGCCTTATCAGCGCTTGCAGCATCGCTATCGTCAGCGATCTGTACTCCGCCGTTAACCTGTAGTTTTGATTTTGGGGCTGTTACATCAATCCCTACGTCGCCAAAACTTGATATTCTTAGTCTTTCATTTATTCCGCCTTCATATGTGTAAAACCGTAAACCTATACTGCCATTACTTTCTGTTATTGCATCAATTCTTGCCACCTCAGTATCGGTGCTTTGTACAAAAGTAATTCCAATAACCTGTCCGGGAACACTCATGATATTAGAAGTCTGGAGTTTTAAAAGATTCCCGCTATCACCATAAATTTGCAGTTTAGTATTAGGATCAGCTTTACCAATACCAACATTACCATTATTCCGAAGCCTTAATACATTGTTTGTCCCCTGCACTTCAAAATTGATATCATCCGTAGTACCTACATATACAATTGCAGACTGATTTACTCCACCTTCATTCTGGAACTGGATACGGGTATCATTCCCGGAAGCTGCTCTTTCCAGGACAATGCCATCATCAGCGCCGGATGCTTTAAGATGTAACAGTTTGTCGGGATTTGTTGTCCTGATACCTACCCGTCCTGCTGTTGCATTAAGTACAGTATTATTACCGGAGTCGTATTGGATGTATAAATTTCCTTCATTATTTTCAAGCTGGTTCCCGTTAATGTCAACCTGTCCGGCTTTAAAAGTGCCGTTGACCTCCAGCTTATAATCAGGAGTTGTTGTCCCTATACCAACATTACCTGAATATTTTACTGTCATCACATTAACATGGTTTGGGCTGAATATGATATTCCCACCATTGGGCCCCCAGGTCCCTGTATTCGATGTCCTGAATAATAAATTTGCATTAGAGGCATTTTCACGCTGCATTTCAATGGTCGCTGTCCTTAAGATCATTTTATTATCAAGAGCGACATCGCGTTGTACAATGATCCCGTCAATTAATGATCCTCCAACAAGGACTGATACCGGTGCTTCCGGGTTCGTGGTACCGATACCCACATTACCATCCAACAATAAAATAGGATTTGCAATGATACGTAAGGGTTTTGTTGTTGTTGTTCCATAGTCATAAGATTGCAGGATCCCTGCATCTAATCCTGTATGATAGAGCACTTCCAGTCCTGTTCCTGATGCCGGAGTAGGAGAACCGCTGCTTGAAAAAACCGAACCAACTACTTCCAGTTTTACACATGGTGTGGTTGTTCCGATGCCAAGATTGTATGATGTGTTTGTTAAATACACATCCGTTCCGTTAAGGCTCCATAAATTACCGGGATTACCGGATGTGAAATTTGTCCATTCTGTGCCGTCATAAAAATAAAAGCACGATAAGCCTGTGTCATAAACCAGGAGACCTGTTGCCGGGGATGTGATAGCTGTTCGCTGCTCGGTTGTCAACCTTGGAACAAGAAATCCTTTGTCTGTGGATTTTACATCCAGTATTGCTGAAGGTTCGGCTGTATAATCATCATCATCAGTAATCGCAGTATTCTGGCTGATCAGTGCTAATGAATATACAAGGGCTGCTAGTAAAACTATTATTTTTTTCATTTGTATTAATTTATTAAATTATGCTATATTTTAACTTACTTACATATTATTCTTTTTACACTATATTTCCCGGATGGCTTTTCAATTTTAATAAGAAAGGTTCCTTTAAGATCCAAGTCGTTAAGTATTATTGATCCGTTCGTGTTTTTACATTTTTTGTAATATACAGTCCTTCCGTTCAGGTCAATGATCTCCATAAAGATATCACCATATAAAAGACCGCCTTTAAGCGTCAGGTAATTATTGAAAGGATTTGGAAAGACACGGATATTCCCGTTCAATTCATTTTTACAGATCAGTGTTGTTGCACATTCAGTATTATTTTCCGGATATACAGCGATCTCGTCTTTTTCACTTCCGAGGATACTGTTCACAAATCCTGACAGGCTGCATAATGTATTTATAAGGGTAGTATTAAGTGGTGTACTGAATACATTCCAGTTTGCCGGTATGGCAGGATTAGCGTTTACCGATATACATTCTATATCATTTGTGCATGAATAGTCAAAATCATTGATATTCAGGGTTTTAATTGCTGTATCTGATAACGTCCTGTAGTATATCTGCAGGTTCCCGGGATCATAAATGATCTGCCACTGGGTGTTTGCACGCACTGAATCAAGAATTGTGAAACCGTATTGAATAATTTGTATGATATCGTTTCCCGGATAATTTTTAACCATATCAGCTGCCTTAACGAACCTGTCAGGTGAGCCTGTAGCATTTACAGGAATAGGATTGGAGCCTCCCCAGCCTGTAAAATCCGAAATATAGTTCAGCAAATAGCTGTATGTATTATTTGTAAGTGCGCATGCAGTGTAGCTGCCATCGTTATATACTGTGAAATTACCATTAAGGTATTCAATAATTGCCCTGTTGCCTGTACTGTCCATAATATGGAAATGTACCGGGAATTTATAATCAGTATCCGAGATTCTGATAAGAGTATCTGAACCTATCACTTCAGATACTGTACTGCAATTATCAAGCATATATTGTATCCATTGATGAGAGATAACAGCAGGCCTGCTGTCCGGATCAGGAAAATCCGAATTAGCAAGGTACATGTGCTCAATTACAAGTCCGCATTCATTCATCCCACCGTGCGGGATCTCCCTGCTGATCTGGTTCAATGTAATGCTTCCGTACTGGGATGTCCATGTTGCAGGTTCTTCTGTGCTTTCACTGTTGAAGTACGCTGTTTTGTCCATATCTTTTTTATTAATGAACAGGTACCCGGTATCAATATCCGTATCCAGGCTTCTGCCAAAAATAAACAGGTCATTGTCTGTTAATGAAAAAGTTGTACATCCGTGCTGCTCTTTTGTTATTGTTTCCGGTTGGCAAAATGCTATAGTATGGATATAGTAAAATAAATAAAGGCAAACAATAATATTTTTTTTGTAAATCTTTTTTTGCATAAGCTGTTTTACATATAATTATCTAAAGGTTTAAGTCTATTTTAGGATCACTTTTTTCTTTTACAGGAAACATCTTTTCAAATTTAATCAATTTTTCTTCTCTGATTGTAAAAACCCGGTCTTTAAAAAATCTGCCTTTCTGATAATTAATTCCATACATAGAGTTATTTTCTTTTAATCACAAAAAAACAACCCGCAAAAGCTAACGGTGATTTATCTGCTTTTATATGTTAACCGGATTGGATTATATAATAATGCAAAGTACTCCATATTTATTCGATATCAAAATATTGTGATTTATAATTTCTTTTGTAACATATATATTATTATACTTTTTTTTTAACTTGGAAATTTGTAATAAACACCTGAAAACAATGAACAAACTATATTTTGTTTTAATAATTATAATAACTTTTTGTGGCATAGAAAGCCGTGGTCAGGATAACAATAATGAATCCGGAAAAATGAAACAGAATGATAAAAGTACTGTAATACAGCTCCCGGATCCTGAAAGGGAAGGAATTATGTCTGTTGAAGAAGCGCTTGAAAAACGTCGGTCAGTACGATCTTATAAACCTGATCCTCTATCCCTTGAGGTTGTATCCCAGCTTCTTTGGGCTGCGTACGGGATTACGAAAAATGTTGATGGCGGGCCATCCCTGAGAGGAGGGCTACGGACAACTCCATCCGCAGGTGCATTATATCCCCTGGAAATATATCTTGTTGCAGGCGATGTGACAGGCCTTGATCCTGGAATATACAGGTATGATTCTGAATATCACAGACTTAAACAGGAAGAGACAGGGGATGTCAGGAAAAAGCTCTCAAATGCTGCACTTGGGCAGTCTATGATATCAAATGCACCGGCATGTATTTTCTATTCGGTCATTCCCGAACGTACTACAAAAAAATACGGTGAAAGAGGTGAAAAACGATATATATGTGCAGACCTAGGCCACTCGGCGGAAAATGTATATCTGCAGGCTACTGCCCTGGGGCTGGGTACGTGTGCTGTTGGTGCATTTGAAGATAACAGGGTGCGTAAAGTGATGAAACTGCCACCGGAGGAAGATCCGTTGTATATTATGCCGGTTGGGTATTTAAAAGATAGAAAGGATTGATAAGAAATTGCCACCCTGCGGATGGTCACCCTTTAGGTGAAAAAGACTGATGGCAGGGATTCGTTTTAAGAAATATATACTATCTTCCTTATTTCAACATTCTTTTTTATAATTTTACGCCAACGAAAAGGATTGGTATGATCAGATATATTATTGCCATAATATTATTAATTCTTACAACACAATTGTCCCTGTGCCAGCAGGATACATCTGTTGTATTATCTGTGGCAGATACCACAGGCAATGATACTGTGCGGGAGATAGAATTCAGTAAACTCGAACAGAGATATGATCTGTATTATGTTAAGGGAGAGGAAAAGCCATATACAGGGAAATTTCATGCTTATTATGAGAACGGTGTGCGTCTGGCTGAAGGGTATATGAATTATGGCAAATTTCACGGTGAGATCAAAGGATGGTATGAGAACGGACGAATGTCCCGCAAGGTGAATTACAAAAACGGGGAGAAACATGGCAAATGGATCAAATGGGACGAGTTCGGCAGGAAAGTGATAGAAGAGACTTTTGATGACGGTAAGCTGATAGAGTCGAAGGAGTATTGAAAGAGCGATAGAACGAAGGAGCGATTGGTTGATACGAGATTGAAAATAGGTTGATAGGATTGATATGGGATTGAATGAGATTGAAGATTGAAAATAGAAAATAGAAACTGGATAACTGATAAACCGAACAATAGAATAATGGAACAATATATTAAAGTAAAGATATTATCGGTTAATGTTTCCAAAAAGACGGGAACTGTTAAAAAACCGGTTGAATTTATCAGGGTAACTGACGAAGGCATAAAAGGCGATGCTCATGCAGGTGACTGGCACAGGCAGATAAGCGTGCTGGCACAGGAAAGTGTTGACAGGTTCTCAAAAAAAGCAGGTAGGGGAATAGGATATGGTGAGTTTGCCGAGAATATAACTACAGAAGGGCTGGAACTAAAAGACTGTTCGGTTTTTGACCGCTTTGAGAGTCCCGACATTGTGCTTGAAGTTACACAGATAGGTAAGAAATGCCATGGCGATGATTGTGCCATATACAGGGAAACAGGGAATTGTGTGATGCCAAAGGAAGGGATTTTTTGCAGGGTGGTAAAAAAGGGGGTGGTTAAACCCGGCGATACCCTGAAATATGTACCAAAAGTTTTTCGCATACTCGTCATCACTCTCAGTGACAGAGCCAGCAGGGGCGAATATAAGGACCGAAGCGGTCCGGAAATAGTGAAAATTGCAAAAGAATTTTTTAAAAATATTAATAAAGACTGCCAGGTATTACCGTTGGTGATTCCCGATAATGAGAAACAATTGCGGAATATCATGGAAACATCAATAAAGGACGAGGTTGACTTTATTATTACTACAGGTGGAACGGGCATAGGTGCCAAAGATATTACTGTGGAAACGGTGAAACCCCTGCTTGATAAAGAAATACCGGGAATTATGGAAATGATCAGGATGAAATACGGACAGGAAAAGCCAAATGCGCTGATAAGCAGGGGAGTGGCAGGAGTGGCAGGAAAAAGCCTGGTCTTTACTCTTCCGGGTAGCGTTAATGCAGTCAGGGAATATATGGAAGAGATCACTAAAGTGGCAGAGCACCTTATTTATATGTTGCATGAGATTGATGTGCATTGAGGAGAGAAGGTACTCGGTACTCGGTTCTCGGCACAGGTGTAACTTATGGGTAATATAATACGTCTAAGAATAATACTATATTAAATATTATATAATATGAAAAGGTTGGTATTTTGTATATTAATAAGCCATTTATTTTCCGGTGTGGTCTTTTCACAGCCGGCGATAAAGGTCGAGAAGTTTGTACTTGATAATGGCCTGACTGTCTTTTTACATGAAGACCATAATTTGCCCCAGGTATTCGGTGCAGTGATTACCAGGGCAGGCGGTAAGAATGACCCGGAGGATGCAACCGGTATGGCGCATTACCAGGAGCACATGCTTTTTAAAGGAACGGAAAAGCTCGGAACCATTGACTGGGAGAAAGAGAAAACTCATATTGATAAAATATTTGAGTTGTATGACCAGCTTGGTAAGACTACAGATGAGGAAAAAAGAAAAGATATCCAGAAACAGATAAACGAAGAATCACTGAAAGCTTCTGAATATGCTATTCCCAATGAGCTTAGTAATCTTATTAAAAGTATCGGGGGTACGAGGCTGAATGCAGGTACCGGCCCTGATAATACTATTTTTTATAATGCATTTCCTCCCAACCAGATAGAGAAATGGCTCGAATTATACAGCCACCGGTTTATGAACCCGGTTTTCCGCAGCTTTCAGGCAGAGCTGGAAGTTGTATATGAAGAAAAAAATATGTATGCAGACATGTTTGTGATGAGCCTGATAGAAAAATTCAATGAAAAGTTCTTTAAGAAACATCCTTATGGCCAGCAGACACTTATCGGTACAATTGATGATCTGAAAAATCCATCGCTTACCAAGATGTATGAGTTCTTTAAAACATATTATGTCGCTAATAACATGGCTCTTGTCCTTTGTGGTGATTTTGATACACAGCAGGTAAAATCTATGGTAAGGGAGAAATTCGGAAAATGGAGATCAGCAGAACTTCCTGAAAAGAAAATATACGAGGAAGTCCCCTTTAACGGCAGGGAGCTCGTTGTGGAGAAACTGAGCCCTATTAAATTAGGCCTTTTGGGTTTCAGGACAGCTCCTGCAGGACACCCCGACGAGATAGCACTGGATATTTGTAACGGTATTCTGTCCAATGCCAGCCAGACAGGATTACTGGATAAGCTGACTATTGACAATAAACTTTTAGCAGCACAGATACTGCCTATGCAATACCATGATCAAGGAGCAACAATAATAATAGTGATCCCGAAAATACTGGGACAGAAAATGGATGATGCAGAGCAACTGGTGATGACGGAACTGGATAAACTGCGGAAGGGCAACTTTGATGACTGGATGGTGGAAGCTATCAAGAACCAGTTATATAAACAATTTGCCATGTCGCTTGAATCAATTGAAAATAAAGCTGTTCTTATTGCAGATATATTCAGCCGGGGTCAGGATGTTGATGATTACCTGACGTATCCTGAGAAAGTCAGGAAGATCACCAAAGATGATGTGGTGAAAGCTGCAAATAAATATTATAGTGATAACTATCTTGCTTTCCATTCAAAAATGGGATTTCCGAAAAAGGAAAAAATTGACAAACCCGGGTATGAACCACTGATAGCAAATACCAATGCAAAATCGGAATTCGCAAAATATTTCGAAAGTATTCCTTCCCAGGAGCCTTTGGAGAAATTTATTGACTTTGACAATGATATTTCAGGAAAAGAAATAAAAGAAAAGGTAAGCCTGTATTGTACCAAGAATGTGCTTAATGATATTTTTACCCTGAAAATAAAATATGGCATAGGTGATTTTAAAGATCCGCTTCTGAAAAGCGCATCAGAGATCATGAATTTTTCAGGTGCAGGAGACCTTAAGGTTACTGAACTGAAGAACGAGTTCAGTAAGATCGGTTGCAGTTATACGATATTAAGTGATGAAAGCTATGTGACAATATCAGTTGATGGCCTTGAGGAAAACCTGGCTGATGCAGTAAAGTTGCTTGACAAGCTTATTACAAAGCCAATGCTGGATTCGGAAAAACTCGAAATATTAGTAAACGGTGAAAAAACGAACAGGAAGATGGAAAGATCAGAACCGGACAATGTGGCTGATGCTTTGTTTGAATATGTTCTGTATAAAGAAAGATCAGAATATATTGACAGGATGTCGATTAAAGAGATTAAGAAACTGGTTGCCGACTCACTGGTGAAAGCTTTTATGGATGCCACGAGGTATGAAATGGAGATACATTATGCAGGTAAATATGATATTGATAAGGTAGGTGGTATTTTAACTGATGAACTGACAATAAGGGATGATCTTATAAAAAGCGACTCTCCGGTGGAGATGGAAAAGGAAGTATATAAAGATAACATTGTATATTTCGTGAATAAAAAGAAAGCCCTGCAGAGTAAAGTTTTCTTTTTTACTAACGGAGATACCTATAATAAGGAGCAGGAGCCGTATATGGATGCTTTTAATATGTATTTCGGAGGCGGATTCTCAGGGATTGTGCTGCAGGAGATCAGGGAGTACAGGTCAATGGCCTATTCTGCAGGTGCATCATATAAAAAACCTGTAAAAAGCGGGAATAAATGCGGTTTTACAGGTTATGTGGGAACACAGGCAGATAAGACCAACGAAGCGCTGGAAGTGTTCTATGACCTTATAAGGAACATGCCGGAAAAAAGCGAGAGGATGGAGATGATAAGACGATTTCTTGTACAATCTGCACTGACTGATAAACCGGGATTCAGGGACCTGAGCCGGAAAATAAAAAGTATGGAACTTTTAGGATATGATGAGGATCCTGCGATCTCAAAGGTTGAAGTGTATAAGAATCTTGAATTTGATGATATAGTTGAATTCTATAAGAAAAACCTTAAGGACAGACCCATAGTTATTTCAATTGTTGGCGATAAAAAGAGAATTGATATGGAGAAGCTGAAGAAATTCGGTAAGATAATCGAGATAAAGGAGAAGGATCTGTTTACGAAGTAGAGAGAAAACCAGTCGGCGGTCGGCAGTTGGCAGTCGGCAAAAATTGAAAAGTAGAACAATGGGAATAAATATTCGTAAGGCGGAAAAGGATGATCTTCCGGAAGTACTGGAGATGATAAAAGAGCTTGCAGTGTATGAGAAAGCTCCGGATGAGGTTACGGTTACACTGGAGGAGCTGGAGGAGGACGGCTTCGGCGATAATCCTATATATGAAACTTTTGTAGCTGAGGAAGATAATGTTATTAAAGGGATGGCTTTTTTCTTTTACAGCTATTCAACATGGAAAGGCAAATGTATTTATCTTGAAGATATTATTGTGAAGGAGCAGTACAGGGGAAAAGGAATAGGGGAGAAGCTGTTTGATGCATTGATCGAAAGGTGTAAGAAAGATAATGCAAAAAGGCTGATGTGGCAAGTACTTGACTGGAATACTCCTGCAATTGAGTTTTATAAGAAGAAATATAATGCACATGTTGACGGGGGATGGCTGAATTGTAAGCTGACAAAGGAGGAAATTGATAAAATATAATATTATGAAAATTGAGACAAGGGATCAGGCGCTTGAACTGTTAAAGCAATACATCAGGAATGAAAAGATGATATATCACAGCCTGGCTTCGGAAGCGGTTATGAAAGCTTTGGCACGAAGACTGGGACAGGACGAAGAGAAATGGGGCCTTGCAGGGCTTTTACATGATATTGATGTAGAGGTCACTAATGCCGATCCTAAAGTGCACGGACTGAAAGCTGTGGAAATACTAAAAGATGCGGGTATTGATCCTGAAATAATCGATGCAGTAAAAATGCATAACGAAGAGGCTACCGGAAGGATAAGAACCACACAGTTCCAGCATGCTCTTGCTGCAGGAGAGACCATTACCGGTCTGATCATTGCAACTACACTGGTCTATCCTGACAAGAAACTGCAGAGTGTAAAACCTAAGTCTGTTACAAAAAGGATGAAGGAAAAAGCTTTTGCTGCATCCGTTAACAGGGACACTATACGGGAATGCGAGAAAATTGATATTCCATTGCCTGAATTTGCCGAGATATGTGTTAATGCCATGAAGGGGATCAGTAATGAAATAGGGTTGTAGAGACGAGGCACGCCTCGTCTCTACAATATTGTATCAAGAAATTTATTGATGTTTTTCTCTATCCTGTCATGTATCATGCTTATATCTTCGCGTATGAATGATCCACCTGTGATATTTTCAAACAGCTCGATATATCTTTCAGACACACGGGAGATGAATTCATCAGGCAATTCGGGCATCTGTTGCCCTTCCTTTCCCTGGAAATTATTTTCCATAAGCCATTCCCTAACAAATTCCTTTGAGAGTTGTTTTTGCTGTTCGCCTTTTGCAAACCGCTCTTCATACCCTTCAGCATAGAAATATCTTGATGAATCCGGTGTGTGTATCTCATCAATAAGGTATATCTGCCCGTCTTTTTTCCCGAACTCATATTTTGTGTCAACAAGTATCAGACCTTTTTCTGCAGCTATTTCTGTACCTCTTTTAAACAGTTCAAGCGTATATTTCTCCAGAAGTTTATAATCTTCAGGTGATACAATTCCCTTTTCAAGAATATCTTCTCTGGAGATATCTTCGTCATGTTCTCCCTGTTCCGCCTTGGTCGTGGGTGTGATGATCGGTTCGGTGAATTTTTCGTGTTCCCTGAGCCCGTCAGGTACAGACACTCCGCATATTTCCCTTGCTCCACCTTGATATGTTCTCCACGAACTTCCAGTGAGGTAGCCCCTTATGATCATCTCAACAGGTATAGGTTCGCACCTGTGTCCTGCCATAACCATAGGGTCGGGAGTTGCCACTTTCCAGTTGGGTACAATATCTTTAGTGGCATCCAGAAATTTCGATGCTATCTGGTTTAATACCTGACCTTTATAAGGAATGCCTTTGGGGAGGACCACGTCAAATGCAGAGATCCTGTCACTCACCACCATTATAAGGTAATCATTATTGATATTATATACATCGCGAACTTTCCCGTGATATACACTTTTTTGCCCGGGGAAAACAAAGTCTGTACTAGTTACCGCATTATTCATAATTCTATTGTTTTGTTACTTCTCCTTTTTCTCATAAGCATCAACAATATCCTTTACAAGCTTATGTCTGACAATATCCCTTTCATCGAAGAAGATAAATGATATTCCTTTTATATTTTTCAGAATGCGCATTGCCAGCAGCAAACCTGAACTGTCCCTGTCAGGGAGATCGATTTGTGTAATATCACCTGTTAGGATGAATTTTGAGTTTTCTCCCATCCTTGTCAGGAACATTTTTATCTGGTTAATAGTGGCATTCTGGGCTTCATCAAGAATAACAAAAGCATTATTAAGTGTCCTTCCGCGCATAAATGCCAGTGGCGCTATTTGTATTGTGCCGTCTTCAAAATAATTCTCGAGCCTTCTTCCCGGAATCATGTCAAATAACGAATCATACAAAGGCTGAAGGTAGGGATCAAGCTTTTCCTTAAGGTCGCCCGGAAGATAGCCCAGATGTTCTCCAGCTTCAACAGCAGGACGGCTTAATATTATTCTTTTTACTTCTTTGTTCCGTAAAGCACGAACAGCAAGCGCTATGGAAATATATGTTTTGCCTGTCCCTGCCGGTCCTATTGAAAACAACAGGTCGTTGTTGTCATATTTGTTCACCATAATTCGTTGGTTAACAGTCCTTGCCTGTATAGGTTTGCCACTGCTACCGTGAATAAGGATACCCTCGGACTTTTTTTCCGAATTCAGCAGTTTTTTCCCATTGTCTGCCATTAACCTATCGATATCATTATCAGTAAGATTATTATATAGGTTAAAGTAGTCTATGAGCAACAATATTTTTTCTTCAAATCTGTTTATGTCTTCTTCGTTGCCCATGGATTTTATTTCATTACCCCTGGCAACTATTTTCAGTTTGGGAAAATAAGACTTGATCTTTTTTAGCTTGGAATCGTTAACACCATAAATGTCCAGGGGATCAACAGCATCCAGATATATAACCTTTTCAATCATAGATAATGAAGGATATTATGAATTTCCTCTGAAAAATAATTTTAAATTTGTGAAAAATTTGTTTTCGTTTGAACGTTGCAAATTATACTTATTTTTTTCAATAAACAGAATTTACAGAAATAAGTTAATAACATTTTTTTAATATCTGTTGATATATAAATGGGAGTTGTAACATTAACATCGGACTGGAACAGGCACGATCATTATCTGGGTGCTATAAAAGGATATATATTAAGCAGATGTCCCGGCACGACGATCGTTGATATTACACACCAGGTGCATACTTTTAATATAGCAGAGGCTGCGTTTATCGTAAAGAACAGTTACAATAATTTTCCTGAGGGTACAGTACACATTATCGGCGTAAAAAGCGAACCGGGCGAGGAAAATCCTTTTGTTGTCGTTGGCAATGACGGGCATTGGTTTATAGGTACCGACAATGGATTATTCGGATTGATATTTGAGGAAAGACCTGATCGTATTGTCAGGATAAATTCTGCCGAATCAGGCAGCTTTCCTGAACTTAACATATTTTCAGAAGCAGCCTGCCATATATTAAACGGAGGAGATGTTACGGACCTTGGAGAGGAAAAAGAGAAGCTGTTCAGGCAGGTACCGTTGATGCCAACAATTGAGGAAAGCGTAATTAATGGCAGTATAATATATATAGATTCATACAATAATGCTATAACCAATATAGGCAGGGAACTGTTCGAACAGGTTGGGAAAAACCGTGTGTATGATATTTTTATTCATAGTAATCATTATAAGATCAACAGGATAAATAAGAAATACCAGGAAACTGAGAGCGGTGAGATATTGGCTTTATTCAATTCGCTGGATCTTCTGGAGATAGCTATGAAAGACGGTAATGCTGCGGAGATGCTTGGACTTGACACTAAATCAACAATAAGGATAAAATTTTATGATAACAAGGATAGTTAAATTGAATATTGAAAGCTCTGCTGTTGATGAATTCATGTCTGTACTCGGACAGGTCAGGCACAGAATAGAGCAGTTTGAAGGATGCAGGAGTCTGGAGTTACTAAGTGACAAGAAGGACAGGACTGTATTTTTTAGTTACAGTATATGGGAATCAGAGGATCATCTTGATAAATACAGGAATTCGGAGGTGTTCAGGGAGATATGGAATGCGATAAAAAAATATGTCACATCCAAACCAAATGCCTGGACTGTTGAAAACACGCTATAATTTATTGCCGGATAACTAAAATAAAATAATTTTTTAGATGAAGAAGGGATCAGAATCTTTTGAGAAGCTCATTTCCATAATGGATGAGTTAAGGGAGAAGTGTCCGTGGGACAGGAAACAGACTCTTGAATCGTTACGTAAGCTTACAATCGAAGAGACTTATGAACTGGCTGATGCTATTATAAAAAAGGATATCCCTGGCATTAAGGATGAGCTTGGCGACCTGATGCTGCATATTGTATTCTATGCAAAGATCGCATCAGAAACAGGCAGTTTTGATATAAAGGATGTGATTGACGGGATATGTGAAAAGCTTATCTGTCGTCATCCGCATGTTTTCGGAGATGTTAAAGTGCAGGATGCAGGTGAAGTCGCTGATAACTGGGAAAAGATAAAGCTTGAACGTGGGGGGCATAAGTCTGTTCTGGAAGGAGTGCCCCGTTCTCTGCCTGCTTTGGTTAAGGCAAACAGGATACAGGAAAAGGTTAAAGGTGTGGGGTTTGACTGGGAGAAGAAAGAACAGATCTGGGATAAGGTGGATGAAGAGTTCAGGGAGCTTAAGTCAGAGCTGGTAAAAGAAGACAACAAAGAAAAAGCGGAGAATGAATTTGGAGACCTGTTATTTTCAGTGATAAATGCTGCCCGGTTGTATGGTGTGGATCCGGAGAATGCCCTTGAGAAAACAAATAATAAATTTATTAAACGATTTAATTACCTTGAACAAAAAACTATAAAACAGGGCAGGTCACTACATGATATGAGCCTTGAAGAGATGAATAAAATATGGGAGGAAGCTAAAAAACAGGATTAGCAAATACGCTTTAATAATTATTTCATTCCTCTTTCTTTCCTGATTTTTTCATAAGCCTCATTTACTTTCTGAAATTTACCTTTAGCCTGATTTTTGAAATCATCTCCAAGATAACTTACTTTATCAGGGTGGTATTTCAATGCCATTTTACGATAGGCTTTTTTTACTTCTTCGTCTGTGGCATTTTTGTTGATTTCCAATATTTTATATGCTGAGTCAGTATCCTCAATAAACATGGATCTTATAGAAATCCTGTCTTTTTCATTGATGCCAAGATAGCCGGAGATGAACTCAATAAGGTCTATTTCCTTTTTGTGGATATTTTTATCTGCACCGGCAATGCCATAGAGGAAATGGAGCAACTGGAGACGTGAAGAATAGTCCAGGTTCTGTTTTATCTGGATACAAACATCCTGTACAGGGATCTCCTGTTTCAGCAGGTCCCTGAGCATCATTACCACTTCTTTTGCCTGATCCTGTCCGAATGATCTTATGAAATAAGATTTTACATAATCGAGTTCAGACTTTAGTACCTTGCCATCAGCTTTCATTACTGCTGCAACAAGTACAAGCAGACTCATGGCGAAATCACCCCTGGTGGTTGCCCTTTTTATAGCTTCAGGGTTGATACTGTCTATCATTGACCCGAATGCAAAGCCCAGCAATGCACCAAGCGGACCTCCCAGTCCCCATCCCAGACCTGCTCCTATCCATTTTCCGAATTTAGCCATATCATTTTTTCTTTCCTGATCGTAATAGGTTGTCAAGTTTCAGTACCTGGGGTATCAGAAGTTGTGTTTCGTCATTGTATATAATATGATCAGACATCCTGATCTTTTCTTCGTCATTGATCTGGTTGGCAATTATTGCCTTTATTCTTTCTTCAGGTAAATTATCGCGTTCAATAATACGTTTTATCCTGAAGGACTCAGGGGCATACACCATTATAATAACATCAAGCTCATGGGTATTGCCACTCTCAAACAACAAGGCTGATTCTTTAATAACATATTTATGATCGTAATATTGCCCTGACCATTCATTGAATTTCTTTTTAACTGCCGGATGCACAACCGCATTGACCTTTTTTAGGGCATTCCTGTCCCCGAAAATTAATTTTGAAAGCTTTTCTTTTTCCAGTCTGCCATCATTGTTAAAAATATCTTTACCAAAGAGGCTAACCAGTTGATCCTTAATATCCTGATCCTGATCGATCAGTTGGCGGGATATGTTATCTGAAACGAAAACAGGTATGCCAAGCGTCCTGAATATTTCACAGACAATAGATTTTCCACTGCCAATACCTCCTGTTATACCTGCTTTAATCATTATTTTTCAACTATATATTCGACACTTTTCGGATGAAATTTGATTGAACTGGCATTGCTGGGATGCTTAACGATCTTTACACGCAGCTTGTTACCCAGGTTATTATTTATTGATTTATAGTCAACTATTGCTCTGAAATCCGAAGACTCAACCTTATCATAATCTTCCAGCCCGATAAGGTAGGAAACCGTTATTTCTCCAGGGAAAGTACTGAGTTGTAATGAGTCAGGCAGGTTTTTCACTTCTATCGGGATGATCATCGATCCTTCAGTGAATTTTTCAACAGGAACAGTAAGGGTTATTGTCTCAGGTGATAAAGAGACTCCCTTGATCTTCTTTAAAGCCAGATCAATAACTGTAGTTTTATTCAGGTTAGTAAGTTCACGGAATTCGGTAACTGCAAAATCTATAGTATCAAGAACAGCCCTTGGCCCTTTAGCAGTGATCTGATATGGTTTTATCTGGTATTTCCCCTTTTGTTTATATTGTTTTTCAAAGGAAGATTTTATGTCAGGCTTAACAAAAACGTTTTTTGAAATAATATCTGTGAAGTGAAACCTTATAGTGTCAGGCAGTATATCAACCAATTCTATCTCAGAGCTTATCTGCCTGATTATCCTACCCTTGAAATCCTTCGTCAGAATAGGGAATTGCATTCCTTCGGCCGTTGATTTACTGTCAGAGATATAAGTATTAACACTAATAGTAATAGGTTCAATAGCCGGATTTATTTTGTATCCCAGGAGTGTGAATCCATGAGCTTTTACTTTCAGGATAAGATGATCGGGTAGTTTATTGGTAAGCACTTTACCTTTGGGAAACCCACTGTATTGTACAGGGTAAGTTATTTTGGCAACATATTCTTTGTTTAAAGCCTGTAAAAGCCAGAATATTGAAGATGCAAGCAGGAAAAATAAAAAGATCATAATCCTTTTATCATTTTTTATTTTTTCCCTGTTAAATATCTGGCGAAATTGTTTTAACAGCCTGGAATCCAAAATATAAGAGTTTATGAATTAATTCATGTAAAATAATAAAAATATTACAGAACCAATACTATTTTTTTGTCTGAAGGTCTGAAGCGTCTTTTAATACGGCGCTTTTATCAATTTTCAGTTTTACATTGTTATCTACATCAACTATTATTGTCTGGTCTTTTACTTCAGCTATTTTTCCGTATATGCCTCCGGTAGTGATTATTTTATCTCCTTTTGCAAGGCTTTCACGGTATTTTCTAAGGTCTTTTTGCTTTTTCATCTGAGGGCGTATCATAAAAAAGTAGAAAACCACGATGATCAGTAACAGGAAAATAAATGAAGAATACGGACTCTCACCTTCCTGGGGAGCGCCCATTAATAAGATATACAAATAATTACTAGTCATGATATATTTTTTATTTTAAAATAAATACTATGGAATGATCACTTCGCATGTAATTGTAAGAACAACCTTGTTTGGCTGGGCATTAGTTAATAATGTTATTGTCTTATGCTGTTTCCCCGATCTGCCTGAGCTATCGAAGATCACCTCTACTTCGCCTTCCTTTCCCGGAGACAACGGCTCTTTGCTCCATTTAGGAACAGTGCATCCGCACGAAGCACTTGCTGACGATATCACAAGGTCAGTGCCACCTGTATTTTTATATTTAAAAGTATGTGTGACCTTCTCACCCTGTATCACTATTCCAAAATCTCGGTCAGTCGTATTAAACGCTACCACCGGTAAACTGTTGTCATGTACCGCTTCTCCTGAAGCTGTTACCGGATTTGTAACAATACCGGTGGAGATATGCTCATCTTCTTCTTTATCAGAACTACAGGACCAGAAGAATACAGGTAATACAACAATGCAAATAATGATCTTATCAATACTTTTTATCAGAAACATAACAGATGACAAAAAACATGTTTGTAATAATCACTACAAATTAAAGATAATCATAATAAAATCCCAAATCTAAAATCCCAAATCTAAAATCTAAAATCTAAAATCGTTATTCATAGATCTCAGAGACCTCCCTGCATTCCTCTTTCCGACTTTTTTATCCGGTTGGTTTTCTTTAGCAGGGTAATGATGTTTTCTGTAACCCCATTAATAAAAAAGAAACTTTTTTTTGTACTGTAGTATTTTGATATTTCAAGGTATTCGTTCATTGATACTTTAACGGGGATATCCGGGAATTCCAATATTTCTGATAAAAGTATTTGCATGATCACAATATCCATAAAAACAACCCTTTCTATATCCCAGTTTTTGGAAAAACGTTCTATCATATCTTTGTATTCATCACTGTTGTTTATTGTGCATGATAGTAATCTTCCGGCGAATTTCCTGTCCTCTTCGTTCTTATACAATGGAAGAAGCTGCGTATTTTCATTGGAGTTTTCAGTGAAATTTTTTACAGTTTTAATTATCATGCTGATAACAAATTCAATATCATCATTCCAGAAAATGTTTTCTTCCTCAAGTGTTTGGAATAACAATTCCGATGTGCTGATATTATTTTTATAAATATTGATGATCAGTTTTTTATCTTCATTATAATTGTTACCCCCCTGGCCTGCTGTTTTATTTTTGTTATGATCTTTATTGCCCATGTATTCCTTGTATGTATTGGAGTCAATGATCTGCTGGTAGATATTTTTTATCAGTTCGGGTTTATTTTTCCAGCTTAATCCTGATCTTTTTATTTCTTCATTGAGCTGATTATTCTCTGATAATTGTCTGATTATAATATTATTAATGAATTTTGTATTTGGATTGAGGTCTTCATAGCTCGGTAATTGTTTTTGTTTTGCCATCTCTATTCTTTCAGCAGCATAAGAATATATCTCAAGTATCAGGAATATCAGATAGTTATATAGATCATACGTGTATTCAATACTATTCCGGAGAGTTTTTTCAGGAGCAGGCAATGACTCTTTACCGGCGATAAAATAGGCATAGAGTATTTGCAGTACTTTTATTCGAAGTAATCTTCTGCTTATCATCTTTTAAAGAACCTTGACTATTAGTTGTTTACGTATAAGATTAATGTTTATTCAGAAATTACAAAATTAAGGGTTTTTTGGTTATAAATACATATTTTAAAAATAATTCTTATTTTTGTATGTTTGGTAACACATTTTTTAACTAAAATATTCAGGCATGGAAGGAAATGATAACAGAGAAAGAGAAGAAATTTATTCGAGGGCTGTCAGGGCAGGAAAGCGTACATATTTTTTTGATGTAAAAACAACAAGGCGGGGCGATTACTACCTGACTATCACAGAAAGCAAAAAGAGGTTTGACAGAGACGGAAATTTTCGGTTTGAGAAACACAAAGTATTTCTGTACAAGGAGGATTTTGATAAGTTTACCGAAGGGCTTGAGGATGTAGTGAATTATATTAAAGAAGCTAAGATCGAACTTATTGATGATGTGAAAGAAGAGAGCGCTAAACCACGGGCATCTGTTGCGGAAGCAGATACTACAGAAGTAACTGAGGACAACACTGAAGTTAAGGATACTTCGACAGATGCTGAAATAGCTGCAGACCCTCCTGCAACTGAGGTTACAGAACCATCTGCAGAAAAAACTGATGATGAACCTGCTGATAAAAAAGACGAGGAATCATTAGAAGACACTGAAGCTGATAAATTTACTGATGTCGAATTTGAGGACCTTGGTGATAAAAAGGAATGATAAGCAACAGCTTATCTTTTTTAGTTTATTTTAGACTTTCACTATTTATCTCAGGGTCGTTTTTTTCCAGTATTTCCTTGATCTCTCCAATGGATAATGATTTAACATTGGTGATGATAAAGTTTTCCTTTAAAAAATTACCATATTGGTTACATTCATTTATAGCTTCCCTGAAGACATCTTTTATTGAAACGTTTATTGGTATAAGTGCAAGAATAGTTGACAGGTTGCGGTTGAAGGTTGTTTTTTCTATTTCAGCATTTTGTTTTCTGAGAAAAAAATCAAATTCACTTTTTATTAGCTTTTTTTGTGTTTCAGTGAAGTTTATTTCTTTTTTTGATAAAAGAACAATAAAATATCGCAGTTTATTGCCCTTACCTCCAAGCCCTGTTGATATAAATACCTGGTTTTCATCCAGAAATGAAGACTCTAGTAGCATTCGGCTTTCCTGGAGGGCTAAAATTGCCCAGTCTTTCAGATCTTTGTCAGGATCCTTAACGTACTTTTCAATCGCCCGATAAGCTTCAACTTTGTCAATAGACGCCAGTTCTGCAAGTAAAGTTTTTTTGTCCCCGATCATTGTATCGATTGCAAAAAGCCTGTCAATATCCGTTAGTGTCTTTTCCTCGTCAACATTACCCTTAAGCTTGTTTGAGAATTCAAAATATTCCATCTGAAGCTCTATCTCAATCTGCTCTTCTAGAATGTTAAAATTATCAGGTGCTTTACCAAGATAATCGTTTAGCTTATCATATAAATTCTCACTATCCATAAAAAGTTAAAAACATTATTATAAAAATAAATATTTTAATTGAATATGCAATATACGGTGTTATAATACTGTAAAGTTTATACCTGCTAAAAAATAAGGAGATTTTTATGCAACCTTTTAGAAATTTCGAGTCTTATATAAAAGGAATAATGTATTATACAAAATATAACAAGATCTAATTGTCTGAATATTAATAAGAAGGTGGTAAATTAAGAAAAAGGAATAAAAAATAATAAAAAACTAACCTTTTTGTTAATTATTTCGTAAAAGATCAACGTGAAAAGTATGAAATATATAATATACATATTATTGGTAATATTTATTTCAATCCCTGCTTTGGCACAAAAGGCTAATATTTGCGAGCTGGAAAAGAGAGATGATAATAAGGTTTATCTTATTAATGAGAATATACCATATACAGGCGAATGTGTAGGTTACTTTCCTGATGGTCAGATAGGCAAGAATGGCATGTATAAGGACGGTCTGATGGAAGGGAAGTGGACATGGTGGTATAGCAACGGAAATAAAAAGCGTGAATCATATTATGAAAAGGGAATAAAGAACGGGCCGACAACGATATGGTATGATAACGGATGTAAGATGTCTGAGCAGAGTTATGTTAACGACAAGCTGGATGACAAGGCAATGTGGTGGTATGAGAACGGAAATAAAAAGAAACTAAGCGTTTATAAGGATGGTAAGTTCTGGGCAAGTGTGAAATGGGATGAAGAGGGAAATAAAGTTCTTTCGAATAATCTTAAATAGCAAATCAGGCAAATCTGTATAGCGAAGCACTTTTATTCATTAAAAGGGAGCAAAATTAATTTTTTGTTCCTTTTTTTTTACATTTAGCCCAAAAGATCAACAGGCTAATATGAAAAAAGACGGATCATACACTATGGTAGCCAAGACTTTTTTCGGTCTTGAAGATATTCTAGCTGATGAGTTGAGTGCAATAAATGCATCAGATATTTATGTCCGTAACAGGGCAGTAAGTTTCAGGGGAAACAGGGAAATAATGTATAAAGCCAACCTTTGTTTACGAACAGCCATAAAAGTACTGAAACCATTGAACAGTTTTTCTGCTACGGATGAAAAGAGCCTGTATGAAGGGGTAAGGAGAATAGTCTGGTCAGATCATATTTCACCACGTGATACTTTTGCAGTTGAGAGTGTAGTCAACTCGAAATATTTTAAGCATTCGGGATATGCAGCACTTAAAACAAAAGATGCTATTGTTGACAGTATCAGGGATGCAACAGGAGCCCGTCCATCGGTTGATACCAAAGATCCGGGGATCAGGGTGAATATTCATATTGCAGGCAGGGATTGTACCGTATCCCTTGATAGTTCAGGAGAGCCGTTATATAAGAGAGGATACAGGACAGACCATGGTATGGCACCTTTAAATGAATCACTCGCTGCCGGGCTGGTTTTAATGACAGGATGGAAAGGCGGAACTGCTTTTCTGGACCCGATGTGCGGATCAGGTACGATCGTTATTGAAGCCGCCATGATAGCATGTTGTATACCACCGAATATTAACAGGGAAAAGTTCGGTTTTTGCGGATGGAAGGATTTTGACGAGCACCTGCTGGATAAGTTGCAAAAAGACACCAGTAAGAGTATAACAATGTCTGATGTTGAGATCACAGCTTCGGATATCTCGGAAAAAGCATTCAGGATTACAAGGCAAAATATTAAAAATGCAGGTTTTGAGAATGCAGGGATCAGGGTTTTGGTGAGATCCTTCGAAGAATTGAAACCTCCCGGTAATGAAGGGGTTATTGTAATGAATCCACCGTATGATGAAAGGATAAGATCAAAGGATATTAATGGTTTTTACAAGTTGATTGGCGATACTTTGAAAAAACGATTTACCGGTTATGATGCATGGATCATCAGTTCAAACTTCGAAGCCCTGAAACATATCGGACTCAGGCCATCAGTAAAATATGACCTGTACAACGGTCAGCTTAAGGCAAAATACCAGCAGTTTAAAATGTACTCCGGCAGCCTGAAAACACATAAGCAGTAAATGGTAGAGACGAGGCGTGCCTCGCCTTATTCAGATGTACCAGGTGCCAGGTTACAGCCAGTTCCCTCTTTCCTGGTATAGCCTTACGAAATTTGCTATTGTCCTGTCATAGGTCTTTTCTATGTCATCAGGGAAGTAGCATGCAGGCAACTCTCCCAGGCTTCTGTGATAACTGATACATTCACAGCACATACCCTTTTTACTGCATGGATATGTGCAGTTGCATAATGATTTGTTCTTTTCAATACTGCATTCAGCCATTTTGTTATAAAGTTATGCCGTAGGCATCCCTACGGGGAAAATTAAAAATTTATAAAGTTATAATTTTTTTAATTATTAATATTTAATGAAACTTTTTATTATGTAAATGTTTTTAAACTTCATCTTGTTTTTGTTTAAGTAATACTTTAGTAGTATTTTTAGTAACTTTAAAATGATTATCTGCAGATTTCTGTGATTTTTTACGAACTGCCAGAAAATCAGTAGTATAGGACTTTATTTGGAAAGTAATTATATCAAAATATTATAGGAGGTAAACTGTAATGGGTAAAAAAAATGTCAGTAGTTCCGCAAAACCAAACAGTCTTAAGTTTCATCTGGAGAATGTAATAAGCGGCAAAAGAAAGTTTGAGAACGTATTTCAGTCCGTATCCCGGATGATCCTTGAGGATAACAAGCAGATAGAAAAGGTTATTGTCAACGGGCGAAGCACTTATGATTTTAAAGTGTTCAGGAAGGGTGCAAAACATATTATCGGCATGTTTGATGAGATAAACAGTTTTGTGTCTTTTGTTAAGGATTCCGCAGAAGGGGGCTCATCAGCCGAGATGGCATTTGTGCTGATAGGAGAGCCCGGTAATGGTAAGACCTTTTTTGTTGATTATTTATGCAAAGCATACAGGGAGTTTATTTCCCAACCGGAAAATATGAGGTTTTCTTTCAGATTCGATAATCTTGACAAGATAGGAGGATATGGCAAACTGAAAAGTGTGGAATCACAGACCTATGAAGATCCTATGGTACTGGCGATGAACCTGTTCGATACAAGGGAGGAAAACATTGATTTTATATCAAAATTTGGTGCCAAAGATAAGCAGGTACAGGCATTGTTCAGAAATCACAGACCTCTCGGGGCATGTTCATATTACATACTTAATGAGATCAGGGAATATACAAACGGGAATATTAATGACATGCTGGATTTTATCAGTGTATTCCCGGTTGCTGTGAGTGAATCCCGCGGAACTATTACCGGCAAGTATGCAGCAAAGGACAAGATCACCTCTTCAGCAGTTGACCTTATAGGTGATGAGTCAATATCCCGTTTACTGCATATTACAGCAACGGATAATCCATACAGGTTTGACCTGCGCAGGGGAGCCCTGGCAAGGGTTGCCGGAGGAGGGATCCATTTTGCAGATGAGATATTTAAAAATAAAAGGGACCTGGTGCAGGTTTATCTGGGAGTGATACAAAACAGAACAATAGAGATAGAAGGATTTAAATGGCCTCTTGACACCCTTATTGTTGCGACAAGTAATAATTCGGAATTTGCACGTTTCCTCGAAGAGAAAGAGCAGGCACCCATCGTCGATAGATGCAGGCTGACATATATGGCGCATAATACAAATTACAGGCTGCAGGAAGACCTTACGGATTTCGCTATAGGGAGCCTTGACAAGACCACATTCTCAGGCGAAAAACTGCATATTGACCCGAACCTCAATTATGCGATATCTGCGACAGTGATACTCAGCCGCATGCCTGCAAACGATAAGCTTACTCCTGTTGAGATGATGAAGCTCGCAGCAGGTGAAGTAGCAGGAGAGAAGAGTATAAAAACACTGAGTGAGGTGATCAATGAACTGAATAATGATCCTGACATTACAAAACGTTTCGGGCAAAAAGGACTCGGGCACAGGAACCTGGGAAGATCAATACAGATATTGCTTGAACGATCGGAAACACAGGAAGGTAAATGTATGTATGCATTAGATGTGTTCAAAGCCCTGGAAAGCGTTATCCTGGATTATGTGCAGGAACCTAATGACCGGACAAAATACCTTAATGATATAAAGACCGCAAGAGCATTGCACAGAAAAAATATTATGACAACAATATTCAATGCATACATGGATGAGCCCAATGCCATTGAAAAGGATGTTATGAATTATGTAAACATGATCATAGGTATTGATGCAAAAAATCTGGGCCCGGATAAGGTTTGGACATACCAGGATCCGCAGACACATAAGCTTGTACCGTTGAAGATAGACGAGACATTCATCAATAATGTGGAAGAGAGGCTGGGACTGAAAAATGAAGAGCAGAAGCAAAGCTACAGGACAACGATAGCTAAGATTTATGGACAGAAGATGATCAAGGAACCGAATTATAATTTTATGGATAATAACGACCTTGTCAAAGCAGTTACAGATGTGCGTCTGAAATCCGATATTGCCGGAGCAGGAAGCCTGGTAGGAGCTTTATCGAACAGAACTAATGAAGAAAACCAGAAGCTTTATAACAGGATGATAAATACAATGGTCAATAAACTAGGGTATTGCAAGACCTGTGCACAAAAGACAATAGAATATTTCTGTACTCAGGATGATGCGAATTAGGTTCCGGATGATTGAACTGAGTGTAGTGAAACGAAACGATTTCATGAGCGGAATATGATTGTGGCCATGAGGGAGCGAATAATGATTGAATGATTGAATGAATAAGAACGAGGATCATATAGAATTTTATAATAAGCTGAAGCAGGCGGGAATACTTTCTCCTGAACAGGAAGAGATCATCAAAAGGGAGCTGGAAGGGAAAACGGAGCCTTCATACGATATTATTATCCCCGTGCTTTCGGATGTTTTTCCGGGATTATATGACAAAGATGATTTTGAGATACTGATGCAGATGACGGTTCCGGATATGAAAGCGCTCAGTAATCTTAAAACTCTGGATGAATTGCTTGAGCATGATAAGCAGAGGGAGGCTGACGGATTTCCAAGGAGGATCAGGATAGGCAGGCTTATTAAGCCAAGCAAGGATGACAAGGGTAAAGTCGTTATTGTACCCACAACCACTGAACCCAAATTTTACCATGATGAATCAGTTAAGGATGATGAGGAAGATGCCACAGGAGGTTCAGGAGAAGGAGAGGAGGGGGACGTAATAGGTGAACAGCAGGCACAGCCGAAAAAAGGTGAAGGCGAAGGTCAGGGCGCCGGTGAGGGAGAAGGGGCTGAACACGATATCAGTTCCGATGCTTTTGACCTTGGAAAGGTGCTTACAGAGCAGTTTCAGCTTCCTAACCTGAGAAACAAAGGTGCAAAAAGATCTTTCACCAAATATACTTATGACCTGACAGACAGGAACAGGGGATTCGGACAGGTGCTTGACAAAAAAGCAACGCTGAGAAAGATCGTAGAAACAAATATTTTATTGGGCAGGATCAAACAGGATAAGGATTTTTCCGGTGAAGACCTGTTATTAAGCCCGCAGGATCATGTTTATCGAATATTATCTAAAGAAAAGGATTTTGAGGCTCAGGCTATTGTCTTTTTCCTGAGAGACTACTCAGGTTCAATGGAAGGCAAACCTACGGAAGTGGTTTCCACACAGCACCTGCTAGTATATAGCTGGCTGATGTACCAATACAGCAATAATGTGGAAACGCGTTTTATTGTGCATGACACACAGGCAAAAGAAGTGCCGGATTTTTATACATATTACAAGTCAAAGGTGGCAGGAGGTACCAGAGTGGCGCCTGCTTTCGGACTTGTGAATAAAATAGTTGAAGAAGAACAGCTTGTCAAGGATTATAATATATATGTTTTTCACGGCACTGACGGTGATGATTGGGATAATGAAGGCACAGAACTCATTGACGAGATTAAAAATATGCTTGCGTATTCAAGCCGTGTAGGTATAACAGTAGCGAAAAATACATGGGGTGTAAATAAAGAATCTACTACTGTGGAGAAAAATATTAATAAATCCGGATTGTTAAAGGAAAGACCTGATCTCATCAGGATGGATTCGTTTAATGCTGATGAGGCTACTGAGAGCAGGATCATAGAAGGGATAAAAAAACTTATTGACTGAGATGGAATTGATAGACCAGCATACTAAGAAAATTATGGAAGAGTGTAAGGTCAGGGCTCAGGAAGCCGGTCTTAAATTCGAGAAGGAAACACTTGAATATATTGTCACAAACAAGGACATGATCGAGCTCTCTCCAAAAATGATGATCCCTACCTTATATGATTATTGGGTTAATGATGTAGAAGTACTGAAAAAACAGGGAGCATATAAATTGTATCCTTCCAATCCCTATGAAACAGTAATAAATTCCCGACCTGCAATATCTTTTTATAATGACAATAACCCGGACTGGCTTAATATTATGATATTTTACCATGTCCTGGGACATATTGATTTTTTCCAGAACAATGTGCTTTTTGAAAAAACCTGGGATTATGATTTTGTAGGACAGGCCCTTGCTGATAAGCGACTTATAGAGAACCTCCGTAGTGAATACGGCAGGTGGGTTGATTATGTTATTGAATTCAGCAGGTGCATTGATAATATTACAGGATATTTTAACGAGCTTTCAATACACAGTTTTCCTAAAGAAATTAACCCCTCGGAAAGGATAGCATATTATTTTGATGTCTTTTTGCAGGAAATTGTTAAACTTCCGTTACATGAGATGTATAAAGAGGTTGAACGTTTCAATGAACTTATTCAGCAAAATAAGGATGTTGGTGAATCAATGTTCTTTTCAGAAATAAAGACTAAATACCCTGAATTTCAGGCGAAATTTGAAAAATATATACAGAAGCAGGAAGAAAAACCTGTTGACCTGATGGAATTTATTCGCGATAATTCTTCCTTCCTGAAGAAGGAAAATAACAACTGGATGAAGTCTGTTATGAACATAGTAAGAAATACAGCTTTATATGTTCAGCCCCAGATCAGGACCAAAATAATTAACGAAGGATGGGCAAGTTACTGGCATGACAAATTGTTTCGCACTGATAAAAGGATAGCAGGATTTGAAAGTTCTTATGCAAGGATCAATGCAGGAGTTACATCAATAAACAGGATAGGGCTTAATCCTTATGCTATTGGATTAAGATTGATACAATATATCGAGGAAATGGCAAATAAGGGGAAGATGAGTTTTGAGTTTCAGCAGATATATGATATAGAGAAGAGGAAGAGTTATAATAAAAATACCGGTTCAGGTATTGATGCTATTTTTGAACTCAGGAAGAAATTTTCGGACTTTACCCTAATAAACACATTTGTTACCCAGGATTTTGTTGACAGGTATGATCTTTTTGTAACGGGCAAGAGACTTGATCCTGCCAGGGGAATTTATGTCTATTATATAAAAAGCAGGAAAGCTGAAGATTATAAGAAGATGTTACTTGATTCCCTTTATCATCCTCCGAAGATAGAGGTTGTAGAGGGAAAGACTACCGAAGACAATTTATATATATCTCATCGATTTGAGAATAAGCAACTTATACAGGAATTTATTGGTGATACACTTGTTGGTACCGGATATTTATGGGGAGGACAGGTACAGCTTGAGACAACGGAGATTATCAGGAAGAAACCTGCTGCTGGTGCAAAAAAAACAGAATATCAGTATCATAGGGTATTATATACAATAAAAGACAGAAAAATAACAAAAAAGAACCTTTAATTGCAATGCCGAAAAGTAAGAAATCATCGGGAGAAAACTATAAGGAAATTGAAGATAAGGCAAAAAAACTGGAAACACTTATCAAGCTGAGTAATGATATCAGGGATAAGGAGAGGCGTTTTCCTATCCCGTTCAATGATTTTCTTTTTCTGGCATCAAGAGAACCTGAAAAGATATTTAGAAATATCTACCAGTTATTTCATGACATGGTGAGATACTATGTGCCTGAGGGGAAGGATGAATATGAGAAAACGGCTGAAAGTATTGGTTTTATGGATTATGACTGCACCAACCTGTTCATCAGGGATTGCCCAAACCCGTTTCTTGCCGACAGGTTGTTTGCAAACAGGTTTATGAACCTGATAGAGGGATTCAGGAAAGGAGCACAAACAAACCGGATATATTTCTTCGAGGGGCCACCGGGAAGCGGTAAAAGTACTTTTTTGAATAATCTGTTGTCAAAGCTGGAGACTTATACAAAGATGCCACAGGGTGCAATGTATAAAACACTGTGGAGGCTAGATATTGAAAAAATAGGTGATTTTCAGCAGGTCGCAAAAAAAATAAGCATTTTTAACAACAATAACAACGACAACAATAACAACAACCAGGAGATCTCCTACGGGCAGATAAATGATATTGCATATCCGAAAAGATTTCTTGATATTTCCTGCCCCAATAATGATCATCCGATACTGCAAATACCTATTTCGTTCAGAAAAAAATTCCTTGATGAGCTTATTCCTGATAAGAAATTCAAGGACAGGCTGTTCAATACAAAAGAATTTGAATGGGTATTAAAGGATAAACCTTGCAGTATATGTAATTCCATAAGGAATACTTTACTGGATACTATTGGCAACCCTCTTGAAGTCTTTATGATGGTCAATGCCAAACGTACTGAATTTAACAGGCAGTTTGGTAAAGGAGTGAGTATTTTTAATGCAGGGGATGAAATATATAACAGGCCTATTACAAATGATGTTATACAGAAATGGATCCATGAACTGCTGAAAAATGATGAAATAAATTATGTATATTCTTACCTTGCAAATACTAATAATGGAGTTATGTCTCTCATGGATATTAAAGAGCATAATATTGAGAGGCTGAAAGATCTGCATGGTATAATCAGTGACGGGGTCCATAAGGTTAACCTCGTTGAGGAAAATATCAAATCCTTGTTTTTTGTTATAGTAAATCCTGAAGATAAGGTACATTATGAAAATGTTAAATCTTTCCAGGACAGGATCATCACTGTCAATATTCCGTATATACTGGATTATAATACCGAAGTGGCTATTTATCTGAATAAATTCGGCGATAAGATTTCTTCAATGTTCCTCCCCAGGGTACTGCCTAATTTTGCTAAGATAATTGTTTCAACACGCCTGGAAAAAGAATCAGCAACCATTAAAAAATGGATCGATCCTGAGAAATATAAAAAACATCTTGATAAATACCAGTTATTGCTTAAAATGGATGTTTACACAGGAAAAATCCCGAATTATCTTAGCGAAGAGGATGTGAAAAAATTCGATCGCGGTATCCGGAAGAGCATTCTCGGGGAATCGGAAAGCGAAGGAAAAAGAGGTATATCAGGCAGGCAATCGCTTAATGTATTCGGTACTTTTCTGTCGAGATATGGCAAGTCAGATAAGCATATTACCATGGATATGGTTAAGGAATTTTTTATTGAGGGCAATCCAAAGTTAAGCAAGGAGATACCTGAAGGGTTTCTAGAGTCTCTTGAGAATCTGTATGATTATAATGTGCTGGAAGAGGTTAAAGAAGCGATATATTATTATAATGAAAACCAGATATCACGGGATATACAGAATTATCTGTATTGTATTAATTTTGAGCAGGAGGAAAAGGTCATCTGTGATTATACAGGGGATACAATAGAGATTGATGAGGACTATTTTAAAAATATAGAAGCGATATTTTTAGGAAGTACAAGTACGATAAAGGAAAGGAAGTCATTCCGTAATGATCTGCAACATGAATATATAGCCAAAACCCTTGCCCAGGATATAAGGGTCAGGAAAAAGAGCATTACTGAGACGGAGCAGTTCAATAGTCTGTTCCAGAGATATATACGCAATCTGAAAGAGAATGCACTGGCACCATATCTTGAGAATGATAACTTCCGTATGGCGATAAGGGACTTTGGCAAAAATGATTTTCATACTTATGATGACAGATTAAAGAAAGATGTGACATTCCTTATCAATAATTTAAAGAAGAAGTTTAAATATTCACAGCAGGGGGCTCAACAGATAAGTTTGTACGTGCTGGACAAAGATCTTGCGAAGAAGTATTGACCCCTCACCCTAACCTCTCACCAAGGGGGATAGGGGATATTATTTAATTAGTTTTAGTAAGATTTTTTTATATTAATAAAATTATGAAGCGGATTATTAAAACGGATAAGGCTCCGGCACCTGTAGGACCTTACAGCCAGGCTGTTGAAGTAAACGGAACATTATATCTTGCAGGTCAGGTAGCTATTGACCCTGCCAGCGGTGAGGTGGTAGATGGCGGGATACAGGAGCAGACAGAGCAGGTGATGAAGAATATAGGAGCTGTACTGTCTGAAGCCGGCTATTCTTTTAAGGATGTTGTAAAATGCACATGTCTTCTTGATGATCTGGGTGATTTTCAGGCAATGAATGAGATCTATGGTAAATATTTTACAGAAGATCCCCCGGTAAGGACAGCTTTTGGATCAAACGATCTTCCTTTGGGAGTTAAGATAGAGATTGAAACGATTGCAGCGAAATAATGCAGTTGTATTATCATTTACAGACGAAGCACGCCTCGTCCCTACAACGTTTTTATTGCCGACTGCCGATTGATTGTATCCAACGAATCCGCCAATCGGCGGAGAAGTTAGACTGCCGACTGGTTTTTATTCGGCGACAACCTCGAATTTGATATCAACAGTAACTTCCTTATGAAGTTTGATAGTGGCGTTATATTCTCCTACTTCTTTGACAGCTTCTTCTTTTATAGTAATATTCCTTCTTTCAAGATCAAATCCCAGTTCTTTTATAGCGTCAGCGATCTGTATATTGGTTACAGATCCGAATATTTTACCCTTAGTGCTTGTTTTCGCCCCTATCTTTAATGAAGTGCCTTTAAGCTGTTCGGCAAGCTTTTTAGCTTCTTCCCTGATCTTTTCTTCTTTATGTGCTTTCTGTCTTACATTCTCTTCATGCATTTTTTTTACCGATCCTGTAACCAGAATTGCCAGCCCTTTAGGAATTAAATAGTTTCTGCCATATCCGTTTTTCACATTGACAATATCATCTTTATGACCTAATCCTTCTATATCTTCCTTTAAAATTACTTCCATGATCTGTATCTCCCTATTTTAGCATATCAGTAACATAAGGTAATAATGCCAGATGACGTGCACGTTTGACAGCAGTAGCAACTTTTCTTTGGTATTTTAAAGATGTGCCGGTCAGTCGTCTGGGTAGTATCTTACCCTGTTCGTTAACGAATTTTTTCAGGAATTCGGCATCCTTGTAATCAACATATTTTATCCGGTTCTTTTTGAAGCGGCAGAATTTTTTCTTCTTTACTTCAACTGACGGAGGAGTAAGATATCTGATTTCTGATTGATTTTGTGTCATGATTTATCCTCCTCCTTCTTTGTTTCGCCTTCCTTTTCCTTCCTCGTCTTCTCACTGTATTCGATCGCATATTTATCCATCTTTATAGTCAGAAAACGAATCACTTTTTCATCCCTCTTGTAATTGATCTCCAGCTTTTCTATCAGGTTCCCCTCAGCAGCGAACTGGATAAGATAATAAAAACCGGTTGACTTCTTTTGGATAGGATAAGCGAGTTTCCTTAATCCCCAATTATCTTCATAAATGATATCACCTTTATTATCGGTAATG
>Ga0180433_10001124_pt1 | contig 45455 bp, 46 predicted proteins | sample SS_ome_8_FD_132980 | JGI IMG/M metagenome (GOLD analysis project Ga0180433, IMG submission 132980) | Hypersaline lake sediment archaeal communities from the Salton Sea, California, USA - SS_1_D_1 metaG | ecosystem: Environmental > Aquatic > Non-marine Saline and Alkaline > Hypersaline >...
GGAACGATAAGCCTGATGCCGGGTACCTCATCACTGCCGGCTTTTAAGAAGGTTGATGTGGACACGGGTAACGGCGAGGTAACCGGATTGTTTTAACGCGAGGATGATTGTTCTCGCCTTTGTGATGCTATTTGTCAGCGCTCCGGGCGAGAGAGTGTCTCTCTCGCCCGGAGACTGTCATCTATCTCGGGTAACTCGACGGAGAGAATGTATATGTCACTTTTTGAGAGAAGCGTGAGATTCTTCCCGGGCAGCAGAACCGGGGTTCTTGCGGGGGAGGGGAATCTCCTGCGCGCTGCTGAGAGCGCAGGAGAGAATATCGCCCTCCTCGACTGTGCCCTGCGTGAGTATTTCCCCTACCGGCAGTGGGAAGAATCCGCTTCCGGAAATCCGATGAATCTCGTACGCCTTCCCTGTTTTGAAAAGCAATTATCCTTTATCTCAATGTGCTCACCGGTGCATGAAGATGTTATATCGTGCTCTGCCGGTAATAACACAATAAAGCTGGACCAGGAGATCGTTCAATGACTCGTATTATTGCAGTTGCTGGAAAGGGAGGAACCGGTAAGACAACCGTTTCATCGTTGATAATACGCTCACTGGTAAAGCGTGGCGAAACTCCCATTCTCGCTATTGATGCTGATCCCAACTCAAATCTTGCGGAATCTATCGGTCTTAACGTGCAGGATACTATCGGAAGCATGCTCGCCGATTTTCTTCGCACGCGGGCGGCGATCCCGCAGGGGATGACCAGACAGTCCTTTCTGGAGCTCAAGCTGCATCAGATTCTGAAAGAGGGAAGGGATATCGATATGCTTGCCATGGGGTGTCCCGAGGGACCCGGATGTTATTGTTCGGTTAATGCTCTGTTGAAGAGCTATTTCGAGGATCTCTCGAAGAACTATAAGAATGTTGTGGTTGACAATGAAGCCGGTATGGAGCATTTTAGCAGAAAGACCGCGAATGAGATAGATGTACTCATATTCGTTTCAAACTATACGATGAAGGGGCTCAGGACGATTGAGACAATCTCTTCCATGATAGAAGAGCTGAAAATCGATGTTCGGGAGCAATACCTTCTGGTGAGCAAAACGCCTGAGGATCTCAACGGTGAATTCATGAAGAGAATAGAAGAAATGCAGATCCCGTACCTCGGGAACATCGTAAGTGATTCGCGTATTGAAGAGTCGGACATAAGCGGCACACCGCTTATTGAGCTTCCGGATGATTCGGTTGCGGTACAGAGCATTGATTCAATGATGAACAGGATTTTACACTGATTGTTTTTATTCTCATGTTAATGTGTTGGTTTTCATGCTGAAATAATTAACCAAAGGGAGGAACGTATGGCTGCAAAGATTATCAGCGGGACTGAAGTGGCCAAAGAGATACGAGAAGAGCTCAAGGCCGAAGTTGATAAGCTCAAGAAGGAGCACAATGTTGAACCGGGGCTCGTTACTATTCTGGTTGGGGAAAATCCCGCCTCAGTTAGCTACGTCACAGCGAAGCAGAAAACATCCAAGGAGCTCGGCTTTAATTCGATTCAGGACAATCAGCCTGAAGACATATCCGAGGAGGATCTGCTCAAGCTGATTGATAAATACAACAAGGATCCGAAGATACACGGTATTCTGGTTCAGCTGCCGCTTCCGAAGCATATCAATGAGAACAAGGTTCTCTATGCAATTGATCCTGATAAGGACGTTGATGGTTTCCATCCGGTGAATGTTGGCCGGTTGATGATCGGTGAAGCACGCTTTTATCCCTGTACGCCTTATGGAATACAGCAGCTGCTCATACGATCCGGTACGAAGATGGAAGGAGCTGAGGTTGTTGTCGTTGGAAGGAGCAATATTGTCGGCAAGCCCATTGCGATGATGCTCATTCAGAAGAAGGAAGGGGCAAATTCGACCGTTACCATCTGCCATACGAGAACAAAGGATACGAAGGCACATACCCTCAAAGCCGATGTTCTCATCGTCGCGGCAGGGGCGCCGAAGGCTGTCACAGCCGATATGGTGAAGGAGGGTGCAGTCGTCATCGATGTGGGTGTTAACCGCGTCGGCAAGACCCCCGAGGGGAAAGCGATTCTCGAGGGTGATGTTGATTTCGATGCGGTCAAGGAGAAGGCCAGTGCCATAACCCCCGTTCCCGGCGGTGTTGGCCCCATGACGATAACAATGTTGATGTTGAATACCGTCAGGGCTGCGAAGATGGCCGCAGGTATTGAGGTTGATTAAGCGTTCCGGATGCCCGGATGCGATAGAAGGGTTCAGTTAATCAATGAATTGTTTGACAGTGTTGACATACGCTCCGGCTTCCAGAAATCTGTTTGAATGGAGAGAAGCCTGGCGGCGGGAAGCACTGCAAATTTTACATATTAGGTAGTCTACGTCTTCTGATAAAAAATGTTTAGGGGGTAAAGATACTATGGAATATACGTTCGTTGAAAAGAAGGATTTTATGGGTAAGACAGTTAAGGTCCTTGATGCAACCTATGAGCCGGGAGAACCCGAGATAATGGGCGTCGGAGAGGATCTCGGCTGGAGAAAGCACAATGTTGGAAAGGACGCTATGTTGAAGTATTTAAAAAGCGCTCAGCGGTACTGGTACAGTGAAGATTGGTACGGAAGCGAGAAGAAAAGGTAGTATTCATTTATTGTAAAATGTGACAAGGAGGAAAGGTACATGGCATTTGAAATACCGAAGATTGATTATACGGGGAAGATACGGGATATTACGCTGGGGAAAGGCGACAAGGCAGTAACGGTCGGCGGTGCGACCTGCTATCCCTTTCATCTCTTTGAGGGTGAGATGCCTCATCTTCCCAAGATCGCAATGGAGGTTTACGACTACGAGCCTGATGACTGGGCTGAAGCGGCTGTTGAGCCTTTCAAGGATGTAATCGGTGATCCGGCCGCCTGGGCGAAAAAGAACGTCGAAGAATACGGTGCCGAGCTCATTGCACTGCAGCTTCGGAGCATCGATCCCAACGGATTGAACCGTTCGGCCCAGGAAGCAGCAGATATCGCAAAGAGCGTTATTGAAGCCGTTGATGTTCCCGTCATACTCTGGGGCGTTGCCAATCACGAGAAGGACACCGAGGTTCTCCGGCTCATCGCAGAGCAGTGCGAGGGGATGAGCCTTGTTCTGGGGCCCGTCGAGGAGGGAGATTACAAGCAGATAGGTGCCGGTGCGATTGCCTACAAGCATACGGTTATTGCATCAACGCCTATTGATATCAACCTTGCAAAGCAGCTGAATATTCTTCTCGATAATCTCGGGGTTCCGGCAAACCAGATCATCGTTGATCCCACAACCGGAGCGCTCGGCTATGGCCTGGAGTATACCTATTCCGTTATGGAGAGGGACCGAATGGCCGCACTTACTCAGGAGGATGTGAAGCTTCAGTATCCGATCATCTGTAATGTCGGTTACGAGGCATGGAAGATGAAAGAAGCGAAGATCAAGGAAGAGGATGAGCCGATTCTGGGAAATGCGAAGGATCGAGCGATTATCATAGAGTGCATAACCGCAATGAGTCTTCTCCTTGCGGGTGCTGATGTGCTCATCATGAGACATCCCGAATCGATTGAGCTGATAAGAAAGATGATCACCGGTCTTACGACTGATTAATTATTTAAAGGAGGATTTTAAATGGCCGAAGAAAAAGCAAAACCAATTAGTGCCGATAAAGCGACCGTTGAAGCCTACGAACATGCGAAGAGTCTGGGCATAAACACGGTTTTCGACAGAAATGAGGATATGAAACCCTGTCCCATAGGTGCCGCGGGCAGTTGCTGCAAGAACTGCTCCATGGGACCGTGCCGCGTTCCCGCACCGAAGAAGGAAGGGGAAAAGCCAAAGGTTGGCATCTGCGGTGCGACGGCGGAGACCATAGCCGCCCGTAACTTTATCAGGATGATAGCCGGTGGCGCTGCCGCTCACTCCGATCACGGCAGGGGCGTTGCAGAAGTGTTCATTGCCGCGGCGAAAGGAGAGATACCCGGCTACGAGATCAAGGACGAACAGAAGCTCCTGGCCGTAGCGATGGATCTCGAGATCGATGTCGAGGGAAAGGATATCAAGGAGCTTGCTCTTGAGGTCGGCGAGAAAGCGCTGTCCGAATGGGGCAAACAGGAAGGGCAGGTTCTCTTTCTGAAGAAGGCGCCTCAGAAGAGACAGGAGGTCTGGAAAGCGGCAGGTGTCTGGCCTCGAGGCGTTGATAGAGAGATTGTTGAGATAATGCACCGAACGCACATCGGTGTTGATATGGATTACAAGAGCCTGATGCAGCAGGGGACGCGAGCAGCACTCGGTGACGGCTGGGGCGGTTCCATGATGGCAACGGAGCTTCAGGATATCCTCTTCGGGACACCGGTACCGGTATACGGCGAGGCGAACCTCGGGGTGCTGAAAAAGGATGAGGTGAATCTCGTTGTTCACGGTCATGAGCCCCTCCTCTCCGAAATGATTGTTATTGCATCACGCGACCCGGAGATGCTGGATCTGGCGAAGTCGGTGGGAGCAAAGGGGATCAATATATCGGGCATCTGCTGTACCGCAAACGAGGTCCTGATGCGGCACGGTATTCCCATCGCCGGTAATTTCCTGCAGCAGGAGCTGGCCATCACCACCGGCGCAGTGGATGCGATGATTGTCGACGTGCAGTGCATCATGCAGTCGCTGCAGAACGTCGCTTCCTGCTTCCATACCAAGCTCATCACCACGAGCCCGAAAGCCCATATCACCGGTGCCGACCGGATTCTCTTCGATGAGCATGACGCCCTGAACTCGGCGAAGAAGATTGTCAGGACAACCATTGAGAATTTCGCCAATCGAAAGGGTGAGATCATCATTCCCGATGAGAAGTCGCCGATGATAGCCGGGTTCAGCCATGAAACCATCAACTATCTCCTCGGCGGAACTTTCAGAGCCTCTTACCGACCGCTGAACGATAATATCATCAACGGGCGGATTCGGGGAATTGGCGGTGTCGTTGGTTGCAATAATGTCAGGACGACTCACGACAACGACCACCTGACCGTTATCAAGGAGCTCATCAAGAACGATGTTATCGTTCTTACGACCGGCTGTAGCGCCATCGCGGCTGCCAAAGCGGGACTTATGACTCCTGAGGCTGCTGGTAAGTATGCCGGAGAGGGTCTCGCCGAGGTCTGTGAGACCGTGGGTATCCCACCGGTTCTTCACATGGGCTCATGCGTTGATAACAGCAGAATACTGATAGCAGCGGCCGCCGTGGTGAAGGATGGCGGTCTGGGTGAAGACATCAGCGATCTCCCGGCTGCTGGTTCTGCGCCTGAATGGATGAGCGAGAAGGCGATCTCCATCGGTCACTACTTTGTTTCCTCCGGTGTGTACACTGTTTTCGGGACGACCTTCCCGACAGGCAGCAAGGAATTCACCGAGTATCTGTTCAAGAACTTTGAAGAGACCTATGGTGGCATGTGGGATTTCGAACCGGATCCGGTTGAACATGCAAGGAAGATGATTGCCCATATCGACAGGAAGCGCAAGGAGCTCGGCATTGACAAGGCGAGGGAGCGTATTCTCTACGATATGGAAATGAGAAGAGAGCTTGCTTAATATACGAGCAGCGTTTTACAACAATAACCTTTCTACAGGAGGAGCAAAGTGTCTAAAATAATAGCTTCAGCAGCCATCAGAGGCGCTCACAAGATAGTAGAGAGAGCTGATAAGAAGATAAAAGAGGCCATAGATAAATTCGGCCCCAATCAGGAAGTGGCTTTCCCGAACACGGGATACTATCTCCCTGTTATCTATGGCATTACCGGAGAGAAGGTCGAGAAGCTCGGTGATATGGAGGGGGTACTGAAGATAAGTAAAAATCTTCTCCCGCCCTTTGTCAAGGAGAAGCATCACCTCCCGTATCTCGGTCCGGTGCTCGATGCAGGTATGGCGACCTTCTTCGCCGAGGAGATGATAGAGGCGATAAAGTATATCGAAAACCCGAATATCTATGTTCAGGGTGAGGATCCCACGGATGATAATATCTGGCTCGGGGCGGCAGATGATGTTATTCTGAGAAAGAGAGGCGTCGAGTTCGTTGACGGAACGGCTCCCGGATTTGCCGCCATGCTCGGTGCGCCGGAGGATCCGGAAGTTGCCTCGAAGCTCGCCCTGGAGCTTCAGGAGAAGAACCTCTATGTCTTTATGGCATCCGATACGGATGGCAGAACCATGTCGGAACAGCTGGTTCAGCAGGGGGTGCAGATCGGGTGGCCAACACGACTGGTCTCCTTCGGCCCCGAAACCAGCTCCGCGATATTCGCTATCGGTTTCGCGACGCGGGCCGCCATGTCCTTCGGGGGAATTGAGGCGGGTGACTATAGAAGGATTCTCATCTATAACAAGGACAGAATTTTTGCGTTCGCCATAACTTTCGGTACTGTAAACGATGAGTGGTACGCAAACGGTGCGGGATGTATTAACTGGGGATTTCCCGTTATCACCGATTCGCCGACACCTCAGATTCTGCCGACCGGTATCTGTACCTACGAACATGTCGTGGCCAACATTCCATATAATGACATCGTCGCTAAGGCCATCGAGGTGCGGGGACTCAAGGTTACCGTATCCAAGGTTCCGGTACCCGTTTCATACGGCCCGGCTTTCGAGGGTGAGCGTGTTCGCGGTGACGATATCTATCTTGAAGCCGGCGGCGGCAGAACGCATGCGGTTGAGCTGGTTACCTCTGCTGATATGGACAAGGTGACCGATGGCAAGATTGAGGTCGTCGGACCGGATGTGACGGATGTCGAGCCTGGAAGCCAGCTTCCCCTCGCTATCTATGTCGAGGTTGCCGGTCGTGAAATGCAGGACGACTTTGAGCCGATTCTCGAGCGGCAGATACACCATCTCATCAACTATGCTCAGGGGACGATGCATATCGGTCAGCGCGATATTGCATGGCTTCGTGTCAGTAAACAGGCGGTCGAGAAGGGATTCAAGCTCTCCAACCTCGGTGATATTCTGCATGCGAAATTCCATCAGGATTTCGGCACCATCTTCGACAAGGTGCAGATAACCATTTACACCGAAGAGGACAAGGTCAATGAGATTCTCGAAAAGGCCAGGGGAATATATAAGCAAAGGGATGATAGAATTGCGGGCATGACCGATGAAGACACCGATCCCTTCTACTCCTGTACGCTGTGCCAGTCCTTTGCGCCGAATCACGTCTGTATTGTAACCCCTGAGCGGACCGGTCTCTGTGGAGCCTATAACTGGCTTGACTGCAAGGCGTCGTTTGAGATAAATCCTACCGGTCCGAATCAGCCGGTTCCCAAGGGTGATGTTATTGATGCCAAATTCGGACAGTGGAAAGGAACCAATGAGTTTGTTGCCAAGGCGTCACGCGGCAATGTTACGATCGTTGATGCATACAGCATTATGAGAAACCCGATGACCTCATGCGGGTGCTTCGAATGTATCGCTGCGGTGCTTCCCAGCTGCAACGGTATCATGACCGTCGACCGGGATACATCTGTTATGACCCCCTGCGGGATGAAGTTCACCACCCTGGCGGGGACCGTTGGAGGTGGGAATGTCACGCCGGGATTTGTCGGGCACAGTAAGTACTATATTACGAGTAAAAAATTCATATTAGCCGAAGGTGGGCTGAAGCGAATGGTATGGATGCCGAAATCTCTTAAAGAGGAGATAAAGGAGAGATTTCTTACGCGGGCTGAAGAGCTCGGTATTCCCGATCTTCTCGATCGAATTGCCGATGAAACGGTTGCGACTACCGAGGAGGAGGTGCTGGCGTACATTACCGAGAAGAAGCATCCTGCGCTGGAGATGGAGTCTATCATTTAAGCGATACCGTATTCCTCCCGGCCCCGCAGAGCGGGGCCGGGAATCTACCAAGCGGGGAGAGATTATTTGCATTAATGGTTCACAGAAATAAGACATAAAGGAGAAATCGAGATGGCGCTAACAGGAATACAGATTTATAAGTTGTTGCCACAGACTAACTGTGGTGATTGCGGTGTGCCCACCTGTCTCGCCTTTGCGATGAAACTCGCAGCAGGCCAGGCGGAGCTGAGCGCATGCCCGCATGTTTCGGAAGAGGCGAAGGAGCAACTCGGTGCTGCATCGGCACCTCCGGTGCTGCCGGTCACCATCGGGAAGAATTTCAAGACCGGCGGTGAAACAGTGCTCTTCAGGCACGAAAAGACCTTTGTCAGTCCAACCGGTGTCGCGGTTCTCGTATCGGATAAAATGGATGATGCCGAAGTTGATAGAAAATTGAAGAATTTTAAAGAACTTCAATTCGAGCGGGTGGGAGTGATTCTGAAGTCGGATCTCATTGCGGTGAAGTCGGAAACCGGTGATGCGGCTGCTTTCGAAAAGCTGGTTGCTAAGGTAAAGGGTGCTGTTGAAGCAGGCATCATTTTAATGAGTGACAAGCCTGAGGTTCTTGAGGCCGGTGCGAAGCTTCTGGAAGGGGAAAAACCTCTCCTCTATGCTGCAACAAAGGATACGGTCGAGGCGGTTGGAAATATCGCCAAAGAGCAGAAGTGTCCCGTTGCGGTAAAGGGTGACGGCCTGGAAGATGTTATTGCGCTCACCGAGAAGCTCACGGAGATGGGGATCAAGGAGATCGTTATCGATACCGGTTCACGGAAGCTTAAAAAGGCATTTGAGGAACAGGTCATAATCAGGCGAGCTGCAATCAAGAATACCTTCAGACCGCTCGGATTCCCGACCATAACCTTCCCCTGCGAGATGACGGACAATTTCCTGGAGGAAACCCTCATCGCATCGACCTTCGTTGCGAAGTACAGCGGTATTGTGGTGCTTTCTGATCTTGCAGGCCACAGCCTCTTCCCGCTGCTGGTTGAGCGGATGAACATATTCACCGATCCGCAGAGGCCAATGGCCACCGAGGAGGGTATCTACGAGATTAACAATCCTGATGAAAATTCTCCGGTTCTTGTCACGACCAATTTCTCACTGACCTATTTTATTGTCATGGGTGAGATAGAGGCGAGCAGGGTTCCCACCTGGCTGCTGGTTATGGATACCGAGGGACTTTCGGTCTTAACCGCCTGGGCAGCCGGTAAATTTGTTGCCGATGCTATCGCACCCTTTGTGAAGAAGTGCGGAATTGCAGATAAGGTTAAGAATAAAACACTGGTGATTCCCGGGTATTCTGCAACGATAAGCGGAGAGCTCGAAGAGGAGCTTCCCGATTGGACTATTACCATTGGCCCGCGTGAGGCGGCGCATATTCCGGCGTTCCTGAAAGAGCAAAAAGCTTAGAACAGAATAGAGGTAAGAATAATGGGAAAATTTATTCGAATCGGTGAAAATCTGAATGTTATGTCAAAGGTTCTCGGTCCGGCGATGAAGGAGCGAAACGCCGGCCCTATTCAGGAGATGGCGAAGCGTGAAGCTGAAAAGGGAGTTGATTATATTGATGTGAACATAGGGCCTGCCAGAAAGGCAGGGGATGAGATGATGGAATGGCTCGTGAACACCATTCAGGAAGTAACGGATATTCCCCTTGCTCTTGATACAACAAATCTTGTCGCGATGGAAGCCGGCTTGAAGGCCAGTAAGGGTGGTGCTCTGATTAACTCAGTTTCGCTTCAGACCTCGCGACTGGTTCCCGGGCTGGAGCTGGCAGCAAAGTACAATGCGGACGTTATAGCCCTTCTGTGGAGCGATGATGGAATGCCACGCGATGCCAATGAGCGCGCGATGCACATTGTCGACTTCATGCATAAAGCGACTGAGATCGGTGTTCCCACCGAAAAGCTCTGGGTTGATCCCATTGTCACACCCGTATCCGTTGAGGTCAATCAGGTGCAGGCCTGTGTTGAGTTTATGGGCATGCTCAAGGATATTGCGCCTGAAGCAAAGTCCACCTGCGGCCTGTCCAATGTATCGAATGGTGTTCCCGATGAGCTCAGGCACTGGTTGAATATAACCTACCTCATCATGCTGATGAAGAATGGGCTCCATTCGGCTATCATCGATTCATTCGATGATGAGCTTACGTCCTTTGTGAGCGGCGAACGGGAGAACATTGTCAATCTCGTTCACCGGGTGATGGACGGCGAGAAGATTGATATGGGCTCCCTCAGTGATGAAGAGGTCAAGTTCGTTAAAACAGTGCGTGTCTTGACGGGTGAGTCGCTGTTTTCAGATTCCTGGCTCGATATTTAAGTATTCAGCAAAACCGGGAGACAGCATCCCGGCTCCCGGTAGGAAAGTTCTGTGCTTGAGAGAAGCGAAAGTTGAAGTTGAAAAATGGTTGATACACAGGCGAATTCTGAAGGAGCCTCATCGATTAAGCCGGGAGGGCAGAAAAGTACTTACGAATCAGCTTATACGGAGGCTGTTGCAAAGCTTTCAGAACGCACTGTCGAAGCGATAGCAGAGAAGAGCGGTTCGCGGATCGGCGAGAAGGATGGCATCACCTTCATCACGGTTCCTTTTTTAGATGATGAAATCGATATATTCTTTCCCGATATATCCTTTCGCTATCAACGAAGGGATGATACGGTGCCGCTGTGGCTTCAGGTACTCGTTCTTCACTATCTCCTTGCTGCGACGGGTGTAACGGAGACGGGCGTTCAGATAACCTTCAAACAGCTTAAAGGGGGAATGGCGTATTATCCGGTTTTTCAGAAGAGGGCCATTACCCCCCTTATTAACACCTTCGGCGAGCATCTCGAGGATTTCATTACATTCGGCGTTATGATAGGGGGCACCAGGGCTGAGCACGGGGACTATGCGCTCACCTTCAGGGCATTTCCCTACGTTGCGGTAACCTTTGTTATCTGGGAGGGGGATGAAGATTTTCCACCTGCCGGGAATGTTATTTTTGATTCGTCGGTTGAACAGTATCTTACCTCGGATGATGTCGCCATGCTCTGTACCATGCTTGCTGTGATGATTATAAAGAAGAAGTTTGAGAGAGAATGATGAAACTGGCAATTACCGGAAAAGGGGGTGTCGGAAAGACAACCCTGGCCGCGCTCCTCGTGCAGCATCTTGCCGAAGAGGGGAAGCGGGTTATTGCAATTGATGCCGATCCGGATGCCAATCTCGGTCTGGCGCTGGGATTGTCGGGCACGAAGGACATCGTGCCCATTGCGGAGATGGAATCACTGATTTCAGAGCGAACGGGATCCAAGCCGGGCGTCTATGGGACCTATTTTAAATTGAATCCGAAGGTTGACGATCTCCCGGAAAAACTCTGGCTCGAGAAGGGAAACATCCGGCTGATGGTCATGGGTGGTGTCAAGAAGGGAGGCAGCGGATGTGCCTGTCCAGAAAATACCCTTCTGAAAACGCTCATTTCCCATCTGATTTTCTTTCGCGATGATGTTGTGGTTATGGATATGGAAGCGGGTATTGAGCACCTCGGAAGGGGAACCGCTTCTGCGATGGACATGTTCATCGTGGTTGTTGAGCCGGGGAAGCGGAGCATAGAGACTGCTGAGCGAATACAGGTTCTCGCACGGGATATCGGATTGCAGAATATCGTCGTGGTGGGGAATAAGATTCGGGGACCGAATGATGAGGAGGTGATACGGCAGAGCCTCACCGGGATGGAAGTTATCGGATTTCTCCCCTACGATGAAGCGCTTGTTGAGGCTGATCTCAAAGGAGATCCTGCGCCTGTGGCTTACTCGGAGACGGTCAGAGTGATACTGGAACGCATTCGTGATGTATCGTAAAGGTATAGTAAAGGGAAGAGAGAATTCTTTTCCGAGGCGGTTGTTGACAGCGCGAGAGCGAAGCGAGTGGGTAACTTGAGTTGAGGAGGAAAGGGGCATGTACGAATTTGTCCGCGGACCATTGATGTGGATTTCTTTTATCATTTTTATCGTGGGGCTGAGCTATCAGCTCTACCGGCTCATAACACTGACGCGCAGTAAGGATATCGTTCGAATCGGTGATGATGAGGAGCCCCCTCCCCGCATTTCAAAACTCATCTGGAAACGCCTTGTCAGGAAAATAAAAGACTGGTCGGTGATGAGGAAGGGAACCATTCTGGGCACCCAGCCGCTCCTCGCACTCCTGACCACTGTTTTTCACATCTGCCTTATCATCACTCCGCTTTTTCTCGTGGCGCATAATGTTCTCCTCTTTGAATCATGGCATTGCAGCCTCCCCAGTTTTGCGGAGCGAACAACCGATATTTTAACCGTTATTGTTCTTCTCGGTGCGTCGATATTTCTTATCCGCCGTTTATTCGTGCCTCGTGTCAGGGCGATATCCTCGCTGTACGATTATCTTCTTCTCCTTATCACCCTGGCGCCATTTATCACCGGTTATATGGCCTATCACCAGATGATGGATTATGAGACCATTATTATCGCTCATATACTTGCGGGCGAGATAATGCTTGTGGCAATCGGGGTGACAAAACTCAGTCATATGATATTTTACTTTTTCGTGCGGTTTTTTATTGGAAGTGAATACAGTTTCCGGGGTGGAAACAGAACATGGCAATACTAGTGAAGGGAGCAAAAGAGATGGAAGCAGTACATGACGCTGATGAGCGGCCGGTTGATACCGAAACCATCAGGAAAATGCTCAAGCAGAAGAAGAGGATGAAATTGTTTCTCTCCATCTGTGCTTCCTGCGGGTTTTGTGCCGATAGCTGTTTTCTATATCGAAATCATCAGGATCCCAAGTACATGCCTTCGTATAAGGCGATTAACTCATTGGGCAAGCTCTTCAAAAAACGGGGAAAGGTGGATCGAAAGACTCTCGAGGAGATGAGTGAGCTCATCTATGGGCGCTGTGTGATGTGCCGCCGCTGTTATTGCCCGCTGGGTATCGATATTTCGAGTATGATTTCATGGGCCCGAACCATCTGTCGTACGCAGGGGGTCTACGAACGGTATGATGAGGATGCGATGGGGTATGGGAAAGAGATTGGGGCATGAAGGGGTATCAAGGATGAAACGTTTCGGTATGGGAGTATGTATCATTGCTGTTTTCGGTATCGTATCGCTGCTCGTGGCGCAGCCTGATAGTATCGTTATCAATAACGTTGAGGTTTATGGGACGAAGAATCGTCCGGCGGTAGCCTTCCCCCATTTATTGCACATGGAGAGCATCGCCTGTACCGACTGTCATCACTGGTATGCGGCGAACGGAAAAAATATGCTCGATGAGAGCAAGCTGGAAGAGGGGAAACCTGGCATCAAGTGTCGCGACTGTCACTGGAAGCAGGGAAGACGAGAGGTTCGATATTCTCTCATGGAGGCATATCATCTGCAGTGCATGGGGTGTCACGGCAGGATGAAGAGGGACGGCAAGAAAACAGGACCGCGGCTCTGCGGCGAATGCCACCCCTGGAAGTAATGTTGATACAGTATGGGAGGCGTACATGGTAATAGCTGATTGCAAACCGATTGAAGAGATCAAGGATATGATCAAGGATTATAAGCGGGTGCTGAACGTCGGTTGTGCGGGATGCACAGCTGTCTGTCTCGTTGGCGGCCAGAAAGAGGTCGACATCTTAAATGCGAAGCTTATAAAATCATTCAAGGAAGATTCCAAATCGATACAGATCGATGGGTACACCGTTGAACGGCAGTGTGAGATGGAGTTCATTGCCGAACTGGATGAGATGAAGGATCAGTACGATGCGATAATCTCTATGGCATGTGGTGCGGGCGTTCAATTTGTCGCCGAACGGTACCCCGATAAGCCGGTATACCCCGCTCTCAATACCACCTTCATCGGTGTCAACAGGGATGTGGGGTGGTATGAGGAGAAGTGCCGATCCTGTGGTGATTGTCAGCTCGCCTATACCGGCGGCATCTGTCCGGTGACGCGGTGCGCGAAAGGCCTTTTCAACGGGCCCTGCGGCGGTACGCAGGCCGGCGGAAAGTGCGAGGTTGATAAAAACGTTCCCTGTGCCTGGTATGAAATCTGCGAGCGGTTAAAGGCTCAGGGAAGGCTGGATAATATTACGAAGATACGGGTTCCGATGAACTGGAAGAATCAGGTTCAGGGAACTCTTGTCCTTGAAGCGTACAAGGACCGATACACGACCTAGAATGATGGAGCTTGATGCTGATGCAGACCTTTTCCTGTCATCGAACGACATCTGCCGCAGCGGAGAAGGTGTGTAGGATGCAGTGTTAAACTTTCAGAGAAGAAGGGCATATCAATATGAAAGCAGAAAGCAGACTTGAGAAGTTACTCAATGCAGGTGAGTTTGTAATTACTGGCGAGCTCGGCCCGCCCAAGGGGAATGATATTGAGGTTATCAGTAAGAAAGCGGAGATGCTCAAAGGAAATGTTGACGCCGTCAATATTACCGATAATCAGACAGCGGTGGTCAGGATGTCCAGTATCGGAGCGAGTGCGCTTGTTGTTCAACTGGGAATGGAACCGGTTATGCAGATGGTCTGCCGTGATCGGAATCGCATCGCGATGCAGAGCGACATACTCGGCGCAACGGCACTGGGAATACGCAATATGCTCTGTTTAAGCGGAGACCATCAGACCTTCGGTAATCAGCCCTATTCGAAGAATGTCTACGATATTGACTCCATTCAGCTCATCGGAGTGGTAAAGCGGATGCGCGATGAGAAAAAAATTCTCGATGTTGAAGAAGAGATGGAAGGCGACCTGAAGATATTTATCGGCGCTGCGGCGAATCCCTTTGCAGAGCCCTTTGATTTTCGACCGCTGCGGCTCAAGAAGAAGGTTGAAGCTGGCGTTGATTTTATACAGACGCAGTGCATTTACGATATGAAGATGTTCAAGGAGTTTATGAAGCAGGTCAGGGACCTGGGCCTGCATGAGAAGTGCTACATCCTTGCCGGGGTGACTCCCCTTAAGTCCGGAGGTATGACGCGATATATGGCAAAGAATGTGGCCGGGATAATTATACCCGATGAGATTGTCGATCGGATGGTCAATGCGCCGAAGGGACAGGGTGCTGAAGAGGGGATAAAGCTCTGCTGCGAGCAGATACAGGAGTTGCGCGAGATCGAGGGCGTTCACGGCATACACCTCATGGCAATCGAGTGGGAACACCGGGTTGCCGAGATCGTCGAGCGCGCGGGATTGCTCCCCCGCCCGACAGTGGACTAAGGCGCAATTACAATTGCCGTGATTAATCAGAGTAAGGTTATTTCCTTTAATTTTATTATATAGAAGAAAGTCTTTTTTTCCGAGGGGGATCTGTTACTTCGCATGATTGTCACTGCGAGGAGCCATGCGACGAAGCAATTTTTATGTATTAGACATTTTTGTTCGATGAATAGAGATTCCTTCGCCCTTTGGGCTCGGAATGACATATTCATTATCTGTCAGCACAAGGAGCGAAGTGACGAACTGATCTTTATTTATCCTCAAAAGCGAACTCCCGTGCCGGTCGATTTCATAAAGAATCTTGCGAGAAGCAGCGTGAGAATAAAGCCCGCCGCAATTGAGATGGCGAGGAGGATGGAGGACCACTGCATTATCCTTCTCGCGTCATCGGCAGTTTGATTTTTAATATCAACCCCGATCTTTTCCTGGAGATCAATGAGTCGATATGTTTGATCCCGAAGCTCCCGGTACTTCACCAGCCACTTCTTCAGGAGCATGTCGCTCCGGGCGAATTGACGGGCATTTATCGCCTCATGATACTGTTTCAGTATCGCCTCGAGATCTGCCGATTTCTCCTGCCACTGTTTCGCAAGCAGCTGTCCCTCCCCGGTCCGGTTTCGGTTTTCGAAGTTCAACCAGAGATCGCGGTACTCGTGGCTGAGATTGTCCGATGAAGTCTGTCTCCAGAGCAGTTCATTCATGTCGCTCGACTCGGCTGCCCTCATCTCCCCGAGCATGTTTATTCTGATCTGGAGGAGGTCCTTGACGATACGGTACAGGTACTTCACTGAGCTGAACTGGTACCGGTAGAAGGATTCAAATGAATCGGATGCCTTGTTGAGGTAGTAGATGCTCTGAAGTGAGATGAAGGTGATTATGAAGAGAAAGATAATGCAAATGAGAAAGACCTTATAGATTACCTGTAGGTTTTCTGTTTTTCTCATGTGTACCCCCGCCAGTCGCTTTAACGATGCTTCCGTGAATTAGTCCGGGGAGCCTTTCTGCCGATGGAGATCAACCATATGGGAGCGTCAGAAAAAGTCAAGCCGGATTGTTTCCGATCTTTTCCTTGATTTTAGCATCAGGGTGTATAGACTATGTCTGGAGTGAGGGTATCGGTAAGAGGGATCTTTTTCCATGGAGCGTCTGAAAGTGCAATTCAACGACCGGTATAAGACAGTCATCATTGGCATTCTGATCTCCATATCGATTGGCGCAATCTTCTACTTTCACATCTTTCTCAACGTCGGGAAGGTGTTCACACAGTTTTTTTACATTCCTATCATTTTGAGCTCGCTCTGGTGGCAGCGGAAGGGTATTGTGGTTGCTGTTGTTTTCGGAGGGTTGCTTATACTGAGCAATTATTTTTTGCGGGATAACAGTCAACCGCTCAATGACTCTTTACGGGCGCTGTTTTTTATCGTCGTCTCCTACGTGGTGGCTGTTCTGAGTGAGCGGGAAGCGAGATGGAGAGAGGAGATCGCCCGCCACCTTGCCGAGATAAGCAGAACAAATCTCCAGTTGAAACAGGAGGTCACCGAGCGCTGCAATGCCGAGAAGATCTACTATGCGATTCTCAATGTGACAACCGAATCGATAATCATGATAGACACGAACGGCGTAATACTGACAATTAACGAGATAGGAGCGACCAGGTTCGGTATGCGGCAGGATGAGATTCTCGGGAAATCACTGTATGACTTCTTCCCTCCCGAGGTGGCGCAATCCCGGAAGAAGAGAATACTGGAGGTTATCTCATCCAGAAAGGGTATTCGCTTTCAGGATGAACGGGATAATGTCTTCTTCGACATCAATCTCTATCCCGTCTTCGATGAAGGCACGGTAAAGAGAATTGCGCTCTTCGCAAGGGATATCACACCCATTATAAAGCTGCAGAAGGAGATTATTACTATCAGCGAGAATGAGCGTCAGGTACTCGGCCAGGATCTCCACGATGATCTCGGTCAGTATCTCACCGGAATCAAATATATGGTGACCAGTCTGAAGCAGAAGATGATTGAGCGGAGTTATCCCGAGGTTGACGAAGTTGTTGAGATATCATCTCATATCGGAAATGCCATTGATCGAATACGGCGGCTGGCACGAAATATGTGTCCCGTTGCCCTTGATGAGAATGGGCTCATCGTCGGACTCGAGGAGATGTGCCAGGAGGTTGAGCAGATCTTCAATATCTCCTGTACGGTGCACGCCCGGGGGAAAATCGATTTCGACAATCGTGATGCATCAATTCATCTGTACTACATAGCGCAGGAATCCATCAATAATGCCCTCAAGCACGGGAATGCCAGCCACATCGCGGTTCTCCTGAGCCGGGATGATTCCCGGGTGCGCATGAGAATTGAAAACGATATCGGGTATCACGAGGAGATGCCGAAGAAGGGGAAGGGTATCGGAATCGAGATAATGAGATACCGGGCCAATTTAATCGGCGCTGATATTGATTTTCTGGAGAGCGCCGAACGGTATGTTGTTGACCTCAGGTTGAAGGTGTAGTCAATGGTGACGGGAGATAAGTAACGAGTAACGAGTAACGAGTAACGGGTGACAGATGACTGGTTACATGTTACCGGTTACACGTCACAAAATAACAATCTGCGTTCATCTGAGGTTACACTTCCCTCAAAGGGGAATCACAGTATATGAGAGGCCTTTGAGAATGGTCAAGAAGAGAGGGAAAGAGATAAAGATACTCATCGTTGACGATCATCCCATCGTGAGGCGCGGTCTCAAGATGATCATAGAGAAAGAGGATGATCTGCGAGTATGTGCGGAAGCCGCGAACGCGAATGAAGCTATTAAGGCGATCGTTGATAATAATCCTGACGTCGCCATTGTTGATATCTCGCTTGAGGGGAGCATCAACGGTATTGAGCTGGTAAAGGCAGTAAAAGATCGGTTTCCCGGCGTGATAGCGCTGGTCCTCTCGATGTACAATGAGTCATTGTATGCCGAGCGTGCCATTCGAGCAGGGGCGAGCGGGTATGTAATGAAAAAGGAAGCTGATGATAACATTATTGCCGCCATCCGAATGGTCCTCACCGGTGAACTCTATCTGAGCAGCTCCATGTCAAAGAGCATTGTTCAGAAATTGTTGCATGCGCCGGTTGAAGGGGAGCACAGCCCGGAAAACGTCCTTTCCGATCGCGAGCTTGAGATATTTATGATGATCGGAAATGGAATGAGCATTCGTGAGATCGCATCGCGGCTCAGTCTCAGCCTGAACACGGTCGAAACGCATCGCAGGCATATTAAAGAGAAGATGCATTTCAGGGATTTAAATGAGCTGGTAAAGTATGCTGTGCAGTGGGTTTTTGTGCAGCACAGATGACCTATCACCATCACGCAATTTGTTATCACCCATCACAAAAATCGGTATATCTATTTTCACCCTCCCGTGAATTTACATCTTTCCCTGAATGAATTACCTTATCGCTATACCCGGCCGATTATTCTACGCGGAAAGTGCATTCGACAAGAGTAATCATGCCGGAAGTAAATACGAAGCCCAAAGGGATTTACCCGTAGAGGTGGAGAGAGGCAGTTCGGTTTTTACACGGTGCCCATGATCATCGATTCGGTGCTGGCATTTCCGGTTATGAAAAAATGCTTCGGAGGAGCGGATGTTCACTTGTGGGGATACGCCATACGGGAGGTTGGATGGACAACACATGGATACTGAGGATAAATACCGGACAATCATCGAGCGGTTCTCTGATGGTATTCTCGTTTTGCAAAATGGATTCGTCTCATTCCTGAATCCTGCCATTATGGAGATTACCGGTTTTACCTGGAAGGAGCTCTCGATGCGTCCGGCGATAAAATTTGTTCATCCCGAGGATAGGCAACAGGTTCAAACGCTGTGCCAGCGTATTTCTGCGGAGGAGTTGGATACGTGCAAACTTGAGTTCAGGATTATCACCAGGGAGAAAGCGGAAAAGTGGGTATCGGTCAGGACAAACAGAATAGTCTGGGAAGATTCATCGGCACTGCTCGTTTTCCTGACTGATCTATCAATACTGAGAAATGAGAAATGAGCACCGGTTCTCGATTCAAATTGGTACTGATGTTGAAAGTAATTATGGTATTCGATGGCTATCACGTTTTTTGTTATTACTCATCACGGATATTGTTAGTGCTTAATTGTTGCTCTCGTGCATTGACATGGCGTGGTTATCGTTTGACAGTATATTTTGCACGGACCGATGATGACATCGATGAATGTAACAGAGGAAATAGGATACACCGATCTCGTGCGCATTGTACCGGAGAAGAAAGGAACACTGTTCCTCCGGGAGAGATGCCATGATGATGAGGAAAAGATGAAGAAGACACTTCATAATTCCAGCATTGCCATCGTGGGGGGAGGGCGCGTCTGTAGGGCTATCCTCGAGATACTGTTGGGCGTTCATTTCCCCAATTACCATGTGCGGGTACTCGGTGTCGCCGATATTGATGAACAGGCTGAGGGCTTGCTCTTTGCCGGAGAAAAGGGAATTTTCGTTACCAGCTTATACCAGGATCTCTTTGTGATCCGGGAACTGGACTTGATTATTGAATTGACCGGAGACAACAGGGTGCTGGCTGAATTGCGGGCAAACAAGCCGGATCGGTTGCGGTTGATTGACCACTTTGAGGCAATGACAGTCTGGGATTATCTGCAGATAGAGGAGAAATCGATCGAAATCAGAGATGAGCTGACGAAGATGAACACTGTTGAGGAGATCGAAAAGCAATTTGATCATTTCGCGAAGGAGATCGCCGAAATTGTACAGGAACGAACAGAGCACCTCCAGGAGGTGGAGAAGGAGCTCGTTGAGCGGGAGCGGATTCTCGCGCAGATTGTTGAAGGGAATACCATTCCTACGTTTGTTATCGACCGCGATCATATCATAACTCACTGGAACAGAGCATGTGAGACGCTTACCGGGTTTCCCGCCAGGGAAATGGTCGGAACCCGGAAGCAGTGGGTCCCTTTCTGGCAGAAGATGCGTCCGGTTATGGCTGATATTATCATCGATGAGATGCAGGAAAACGGTATCCGAAAATATTATGGTGACGACTGGCGCACCTCGGCGCTCATTGAAGGTGCCTATGAAGCTGAAGCGTTTTTCCCCAGCATCGGTGATGACGGGAAGTGGCTCTTTATCACTGCTGCGCCGATACGGGGACCCGAGGGCACAATTATGGGTGCCATTGAAACCCTCTGGGATAAAACCGACGATAAAAAGCGTGAAGAGGAGAAGGAGCGGCATAACCGGGAACTCTCGGCACTGTGCAGTATCACGACCGCATTGAGCTCATCACTGGATCTGGAGGTTAAGTTGAATGCGGTGACCCGGGAGATATTCAAGAGCCTTCCGGTGGATGGCGTATGCATTTTCCTCCTGGAGAATGGCCATTTTGTGCTGCGATATTCGCATGGCATTTCGGATGCGCTCTGCAACCTCAACTGTACAGTTGCTGGCAGCAGTATCATCGAGCATGTTGTTGAAACGGGAGCGCTCACCATTTACGAGGATATCGAGGCGAGTGATGATACTGAGATAAGTTTACTGGCGCGGGAAGGATTTAAATCGCTGGCATATATACCTATCAGCGCAAAGGAGGGCAAAGTCTTCGGCGTAATCCGCATCGGAAGCAATGTTTCGAGGACGTATACGCATGAGGAGAGGAATATTCTGGAGCTAATCGGAAACCGTGTCGGGGTTGCAATCGAAAATTCAATTTTTTACGAGCAGTACAAAAAATCCGAGGAGAAGTACCGATCGCTCTTTGACAACGATCCCAATCCCATATTCATCATCGATAGGGATTCTTTCGAGATACTCGATATGAACCGGCGGGCAGAGGATTGTTACGGTTTTTCGAAGGATGAGCTCCTCGGGAAATCGTTTCTCACGCTCGGTGAAGAGCGGGATGAGGAGATTATCCGTAAACTGCGTCAGCTCGATGAGGGAGAGTCTGTCCTCTTCTCGAAAAAGAGGCATTACCGAAAGGGGAGAAAAGTCTTCTTTGTGAACATCAATGTCTGTCATGTGATGTACAACGAAGGAGCCGCGCTCATTGCGACAACGACCGATATGAGCGAGAGCATTGAACGGGAGACGCAGCTAATCCAAGCGAGTAAAATGACCACACTGGGGACGATGGCGGCGGGGATGGCTCACGAGATAAATCAACCGCTCAATGTGATTCAGGTTGGCGCTGATTTCTTTCTGAAGAAGACAAGTCGGAATGAACCCATTGACTACGAAGAATTGCGCACGGTCGCTGCTGAAATAAGCAACAATGTGCAGCGGGCGGCCGATATAATCAGGCACATGAGGGATTTTTCACGGCAGTCTGATGTCGTTTCCACCAGATTGAATATCAACAAACCCATCCGCGATGTTTTTAAGGTTCTGGGGCAGCAGCTCCGGGTGCATCAGATTGAAGTTGTACTGGATCTGGATGACTCCATTCCCCTCATCAAGGCAGATCACAACCGGATGGAGCAGGTTTTTATGAATCTGGTCACCAATGCCATGGATGCAATGGACGAGAAGGGGCTCATGGAGGAGGGAAACACATGGCAGCGACTCTTAACCATTCGTTCGTTTTATGACGGAGATGTCGTTGTGACGGTTGCCGATACGGGGATTGGCATGTCAGCAGAGATTCAGGATAAGATATTCGAACCGTTTTTTACCACCAAAGAGGTTGGCAAAGGGACGGGATTGGGAATTAGCATCAGCTATGGAATCGTGAACGATTACGGTGGCACCATTACGGTGAAAAGCGAGGTACATAAGGGAACCACCTTTGAATTGCGATTCCCCTCGAGAGCCGAAAAACGCAGGAACAGAACATGAAGAAAATTTTGCTCGTAGATGATGAAAAGTCAATTGTGAATGTTCTCTCAATTTCTCTGCGGAATGATGGCTATGATGTATTCACGGCGTACAGCGGGAAGGAGTGCCTTGAGAAGTTCATGGAGGAAACACCGGACATTGTGATAACCGATATGAAGATGCCGGGCATCGACGGGCTTGAGGTCTTGAAGCGGATCAAGAATCTCAATCCTCATACGGAGGTTATCATCATTACCGGGCACGGCGACATGGATTCGGCGATTGAAGCACTTGAGTACGGTGCGTCTGATTTCATCAACAAGCCGATACGCGATGAAGCTCTTTCTGTCGCCCTTGAGCGGGCGAAGGAGAAGATTGCCATTCGATTGAAGCTCAAGGAGTATACTGATGATCTCGAAAACATGGTGCAGATAGCGACGGCCGAGGTTCGGCGGAAATCAGATTTTCAGACGAGGCTCATCACCAGTTCCAACGACGGTATTGTTGCCACTGACGAGGAGGGTTCCATCATTATTTTCAATCCCGCCGCTGAACAGATATTCGGATACTCGCGGCTTGAGGTTGTGAGGAAGATGAAGATTTCCGATCTCTACCTCAGGGAACTGGCAGATGAGTTCACTGCTGGTTTGAAGCACCGTAACAAGATTGTGGAAACGAGGTTCCCCTGGAGGGAGATTACCGTTGTCGACAGGAACGGTGAGCGGGTACCGACACGATTCTCCGGTACTATTCTCTATGAAAAGGGGCAGGTAATGGGAAGCGTTGCCTTTTTTCAGGATCTCAGGGAGATAAAGCGTCTGGAGCGAGAACTGGTTCGATCTGAGCGACTGGCGGCAATTGGACAGACCGTTGCGGGTCTGGCACACTATATCAAAAATATCCTGACCGGCCTCAAAGGCGGTTCCTATGTGGTTAACATAGGTTTCTTAAAAAATAACACCGACAAGCTGAAGAGCGGATGGGAGATGATTGAGAAGAACATTGAAAAGATTTCGGAACTGGTCATGGATCTGCTCACCTATTCCAAGGATCGTGAGCCTGACTATAGGCCCTGCCTCCCCAATGAGATAGCAGGTGAGATTTTTGATCTCATGGCAGATCGCGCAGCAACGCATCGGATTGAGCTGATAAGGGATTTTGATCCTTCCGTTGGCGAGGTCCTCATGGATCCGGATACCATTTACCGTGCTCTCCTGAACCTGGTAACGAATGCGATCGATGCCTGCGTCTTTGACAAGAACGCGGATAAAAAGTGGATAGTGCGACTTGCCACCGCCGTGGAGAACAATGAAGTAATCAGATTTGAGGTAACGGATAACGGCTGCGGCATGAGCGATGAAGTGAAATCGCAACTCTTCTCATCTTTTTTCAGCACGAAGAAAGGCAAGGGAACAGGACTCGGGTTGCTCGTTACCAAGAAAATAATAGATGAGCACGGTGGCAGTATCTCAGTTGCGACCAGGGAAGGTGAGGGCTCTTCCTTTACCGTACGGTTGAGTTATAAACCGTATAACCGTGCAAAGGGAAAGGTTGCTAATGCCTGATAAGATTGGCAGGCAGCATACTATAACAGTAAGGAGGCTATACAATGAGGAAAAGGGTGCTTGTGGTTGATGATGATCCCGATATCATCACCTTCGTGGTGACGGTATTGGAGGAGAATAATTTTACCCCTATCATTGCAAAGGATGGAGAAGAGGCATCACGCAAGATCAAGGAAGAAAAACCCGATCTGGTGATTCTGGACATCCTGATGCCCAAGCAGAGCGGCATCAAGTTGTACAGGGAGCTGAAAACAGATGATTCACTGAAGGACGTTCCCGTCGTCGTTCTCTCGGGGATTGCGAAGAGGACATTCCTTCGGTCGCAGGAGGCATTGACCGAGTTCGGCGAGAATAATGTTCCTGAGCCAAATGCGTATATTGAGAAGCCGGTTGATCCGGACGAGCTGGCGGAGCAGGTAAAGAAATTTCTTGCATAAGGGATTCGGCTCAGGAGTCCGAGCATATGCCGGCTTCGCAGCAAATTACCATTAATGAAGGATGATATATCATGAAAATTGAAAAGCTGCTTTTTGTGACAGAATTTGAGGAACTCTGGTACGACGCTGTTCAGCCACTCCTGGAGCTGAGGAAAGCGGGACTGAAACACGTCGTGTTTCTCCATGTCATCGACAGGGATAAGGTTGCCATGCACCGGGGTGTTGGCTATCTCAAGAGCGAAGCGGTCAAGCTCAAGGAGGTGGCGAATGTCCGCTTCATCGACTGGGCGGAGAGTCTCTTCGAGCAGGGGATGGAAGTTGGTGCTCATATTGTCGTGGGCAATCTCGTTGCGAAGATAGTATCCGTTTCTGAAGATGAGGATGTTGATCTCATTATAACCGGGTGCCACAAGAAGGGGAAGATGAAGGATCTCGTTGCCGGTTCAGAGATCATGGAAGTATTGCGGCGCTCATCGAAGCCGGTTCTGGTATTAAAGTATGCGGAATCGGGAAAGATAGATGAGAGGCTCTTTGAACGTCCCCTTTTCGCAACGGATTGGTCGCCGGCGAGTAATGCCGCGCTCCAATTCATCTCCCTGCTGAAGGATCTCGTACAAGATGTCCGGTTAATTCATGTAGCGAGCGAGAAGAGCGTGGAAGGAACATCCGCAATGGAGGTGCAGAAGATCAGGAAGGAGAACCGTCAGAAGCTCGAAGATGACTGCGCCGTGCTGCGGGATCAGGGGATTGCCGTTGAGCAGCATCTCTATATCGGTGAGGTTGTCGAGCAGATAAAGAAGGCGGTACAGGAACGAAATGCGAGCATGATTGTCGTCGGCACCACAGGCAAGGGCCCCATGCGGGAGCGATGGCTCGGGAGCGTTCCCAGGCATCTCGCCGAGGAGTATAATCTGCCCGTGTTGATAGTTCCTCCGGACAGGGAGGCGTAAGCAGAACGCAAATAATGTGACAGGACGTGGCTCTATGAGCGTTGAACGAATTCTATATGTGACTGATCGTGTCAAAGAGCTTCCCCTGGCTCTCAGGGGCTTGCTGCCCCTGGGAACCAGGGGGTTGCAGGAGATTATCGTTTTACTAAAAGCGGGATCTCCTGAGGTATCCGGATTATCAGCGGATGGCATCACCGTGAAAGTACTTGCGGCGAATCGTCTGAACGCTTCTCGCATTGTCGAAGTGGCCAGCGGCGAAAAGGCTTCTCTCATCGCTGTCGATCTGGACAGAAATGTCAACATCTCCTGCGGGTCACTGTACCGGAAGCTTATCCGGACGGCGGATATTCCGATCCTCTTTATGCATCATTCGGGGAGTGTGCAGGATGGTGAGGGGAAGGGATTCTTTTCGAATGTTATCTTTCCCACTGACTGGTCCTCTGTTTCTGAGAGGGCTCTGCGGCAGCTCCTTGAATTTAAGGAGCTGCTGGGTGAGCTTGAGCTGGTAACGGTTATCAGCGGCAAGCTCTCGGTGCGGGATATGCGGCAGTTGCGGGGTCGGATTTCAGAGACGCGAAAGCGCTTGCTCGACAACAGGATTGATGCGGAATCGCACATCTATGCCGGTACGGTGCCGGAGGAGATTCTGACAGCGGCTGGAGATTACCACGCGTCGCTTATCGTTATGGGCGGGGAGTCTGAAAAGAAGAGCCTGCGGAAGGCGATCAGAGGGAGCGCGACCAGTCGTGTTGCAACGGATGCCGCTCTGCCGGTACTGGTGGTCCCCTAACGGAGTCCCGTATCTGACATGAGGGAGGACAGGAATGGATATTTATTTTTGGAGGAATGACCTATGGAAGTAACACTGTTGGTTGAGGCCATGGATAATTCCTTTCGACTCATGGAGAATGCCAAGACACAGGCGATAGAATTGCTGAACAGCGCCGTGCGGCTCACCTCGGAAACGAGAGCGGTTGAGAAGAAGAAATTTGAGACAATCTTCACGGGAGCACGGGAAGCGCGGGCGAGAGTGCAGAACATGATTGCGACCTTTGGTATCCTCTTCGTCTTCTGGCTTGTTCTCTCGGCAAAATTTGATCTCTTTCACTTGAGCCTTGGCGTTATCTGCTCCGGAGTTGTTACTTTCATGTCACACGATCTCCTCTTTGCCAATGTCCGGGTGGGTGATATACGGCTTATGCTGTGGCGGTTTGTCACCTACATTCCATGGCTTCTCTATCAGATTCTCCTTGCCAATTTCCATGTCGCTTCGCTGGTCCTTTCACCACGGATGCCCATCTATCCGCAGGTTGTTTGCTTCAAGACAAAGCTTGAGAGCGATATGTCCTGGGTGACGCTCGCGAATTCCATAACCCTCACGCCGGGAACGATTACCATGGATATCAGAGAACGGGAATTTTTTGTCCATGCACTCAGCAAAAAGGTGGCCGACGATCTGAGCACCGGCGAGATGGAAGACCGGGTCGCCCATATGTACATGGAGGCTGACCACATCTACATTCAGGATGTTCTGGATGTAGCACCGATTTTCGGTGAGTTGAGAAGGACGCTCTGATGAGCGCAATGCTCGGAGCGGCTCAATCTCATTGCACACGAGGGAGATATCATAATGATACACATAAGCGATGACATCATCATACGGACATTAGCAAGAATTCTGGTCCCCTTCATTCAGCTCTACGCGCTGTACGTCATCATGCACGGGCATTACAGCCCCGGCGGCGGATTTCAGGGGGGCGTTATCCTCGGAGCAAGTATGGTGCTTCTGCTCATAACCCATGGATACGGAGAAACGAAAGTGCGATTTTCAGAGCGGGGAGCTGTGATATTTAGCAGCATCGGATTGCTCATCTACTCGGGGATTGGAACGCTCTGTCTGGTCTTTTTCGGGAACTTTCTCGATTACGGGAAGCTGTCAACCCTTTTGCAGGTCGTTCCCGCACATGCACGATCACTCGGAATTCTGGGTGTCGAGCTCGGGGTTGGCTTTGCCGTTATGGCGGTGATGTTCTCCATCTTCTTTGATATTTCAACCAGCGGAGAACTCCCCGTTGATGAGTAAAAAAGGATTATGACGAGGTATGGTCATGACAACGTTTTTTTTGGGTATTGGCGTCGGATTGTGTATTCTGGTTTTCTTTGTACTCTATCGGGTTGTATTCGGGCCCGGTATCTTTAACAGGGTAGCAGCTATTTCGGCGATTGGAACCAAGACGCTGGTTATCCTGCTCATTATCGGGTATCTATATGATCGGATTGATATGTTCGTTGATATCAGTATGGTATACGCGCTCCTGAACTTTATTGGGACCCTGGCGGTGGCGAAATATCTGGAAATGGAGGGAGAACGGAAATGAGCGTTTCGTCAGTACTATCGATACTGTTTATGATTGGCGGGTTTTTCTTCTTTTTTACCGCGACCGCCGGCCTTCTCCGCTTTCCCGATTTCTATACCAGATTACATGCGACCGGAAAGGGGGATACGCTGGCGGTACTGCTTGCGCTCATCGGCATCAGCATTCATGAGGGTATCACGCTGAATGCCCTGAAGATACTGTTGATAGCCGTATTCATGTTTCTGGCTCAGCCGACTGCAACCCACGCCATTTCAAAGGCCGGGATGAGACGCGGTCTGGAGCCATGGACGAAGAAAGAGGAAGAGCAATGACCTTACCATTTAATTTTATTATTCTCATTTTTGTCATGATATGCGCAGTCACGGCCATCACGGTCAGGGATCTCCTCAGTGCAGTTATGATCCTCGGCGCCTACAGCTTTTTCATGTGTCTGATATGGTCTGAGATGGGTGCCGTTGATGTTGCCTTCACCGAGGCATCCGTCAGTGCCGGTATCGGGACCATTCTCTTCATCGCAGCTATCATAAAAACGACGAGGAGGTCAAAAGATTGAAAGCGCTGAACCTGTTGATAGTTTTTTTAACCGGTGCTCTCCTTATCTACGGGACGCTCGATATGCCGGATTTCGGCGATCCCAACTCTCCTGCGAGCCTCCACGTTTCGCCTGAGTACCTGCAGAACACAATACAGGACACGGCAACTCCCAATGCGGTTACCTCTCTTCTCGCCGATTATCGTGGATATGATACGATGGGTGAGACAACGGTAATCTTCACGGCAGGGATTGCCTGTATTCTGCTCCTGAGAACGATGAGGAAGGAGTAGCGCCAATGATAGAGTTGATTGCAGGCAAGTATAATTACTGGATTTACATCATTCTGATGATGATCGGTTTCTATGCCATGATAGGCAAGCGGAATATGGTCAAAAAGGTTATCGGGATGAACATCTTTCAGACATCGATAATTCTCTTTTACATTTCCATTGCCTTCAAGAAGGGCGCCACCCTGCCGATTATCCGCGAAACGGCTGATCATGTCGCTGCGGCGGTGGAGGTTTCACAATATATCAATCCTCTGCCGCATGTGCTCATGCTGACGGCCATCGTGGTTATGGTTGCTACTCTTGGTGTCGCGATTGCGATTCTGATTCTCATCTACCGGCGATACGGTACGCTGGAAGAGGATGAGATTCTCAAGAAGGTGAAATCCTAAAGAGGACACTATGAAAGAACATGCACCCGTTCTTATTGTTGTTTTCCCCATAATGTTTGCGTTTATCACACCGTTGCTCGGCTGGATACGGAAAAGCCTCTGTTATCCCTGGGTTATTCTCGCCCTCTCCCTTTCGACAATCTGCTCCCTTATTACACTCGAGGAGGTGATGACAGGGGGAGTCATTCACTATTATCTCGGGAGCTGGCTCCCGCCCTGGGGGATTGAGTACGTTGTCGATCACCTCAACGCCATGATGCTGGTTATTGTTTCGGGAGCGGCACTGCTCGTTGCCATTTATTCCCGGAGGAGCATTGAGGCGGAACTGCCGGGGAAGATGGTCTACTTCTATACGATATTTCTGCTCCAGACAACCGGCTTTCTGGGCATTGTAGTTACCGGTGATATGTTCAATCTCTACGTCTTTCTGGAGATTGCATCGCTGGCGGGTTATACCCTTATAGCAATCGGCGAGGATGGCGCACCCCTGGCGAGTTTCAGGTATATCATCATGGGGACGGTGGGCGCCTGCTTCTACCTGCTTGGCGTGGGATATCTCTACATGGTAACCGGGTCGCTGAATATGGCCGACCTGGCGACCATTATTCCGCTTATTTCCGACTCGAAGGTGGTCCTTACCGCCTTTGCCTTCTTCATGGCGGGCATCGCCATCAAGATGGCGCTTTTTCCGCTTCATGTCTGGCTTCCCGATGCATACACGAGGGCACCGTCGACGAGCAGCGCGCTGATTGCCCCGTTGATGACCAAGATATCGGTCTATGTGATGATACGCATCTTCTTTACGGTGTTCAAGCCATCCTTTACCGTTGATGTGCTTCCTGCAACCGATATACTTCTCTGGCTGGGGACGATTGCCATATTCGGTGGCGCCATCATGGCGCTGGCACAGACCGATTTCAAGCGCATGCTCTGTTACATCGTCGTCGCCGAGGTCGGCTATATGGTTGGTGGCATCGGTGTCGCTAATTCGATTGCAATGCAGGGTGCCGTTCTCCACCTGCTCAACGATGCGGTGATGACGCTGGGGCTCTTCATCGTTGCCGGAATTGTTACCTATCAGATGAAGGGTCATTTGCTTTCTGATTTCAATGCACTGTTCAGGAAAATGCCGCTTACCATGGTGACCTTCGTGGTCGTTGCGCTCTCGGTTATCGGGGTTCCGCCGACCTGCGGTTTCTTCAGCAAGTGGTATCTCCTGCAGGGTGGCATCATGGCAGGTGCATGGGGATTTGTGGTCGCCCTGCTCCTCTCGAGCTTGATCAATATTATACTCTTTTTCAGGATTTTCGAGCTTGGTTATGTCTTTCAGAGCGACGGTTCTCATCACGATCATGGACACGGGGGTTTCATTCACGAGGCTCCGGCGAGCATGCTCCTCCCCTCGGTCGTGGTCGCGCTCGGGATTCTCGCTATCGGGATTTACAATCAGGTGATTATTAACAATATCATCACATACGTGATTCCAAAATTTTAAAGGATGGGTGAAGGGCAATCACATGGAAACAGCATCAGTTAAACCGGTACTCGCAATTGCAGTTTCACTCTTCGGAACGCTTCTGATCGTTGCCTTTCGAAAAAAGCCGAACATCAGGGAGTTATGTACCTTTATTATTGCCTTTGTAAAATTCGGCATCATCGCCTCAATGCTTCCCGCAGTGCTCGCTGGTTCGCGGCTGAGGTGTGATCTCGTCGATCTCCTGCCGGGTGTTGGTCTCGCCTTCAGGGTTGATTCACTGGGGCTTCTCTTCGCGCTCGTTTCATCATCGCTGTGGATTGCGACCTCCCTTTATTCTGTCGGCTATATGCGGTCTCTGAAGGAGCACTCACAGACCCGATACTATGCCTTCTTCGCGCTTGCACTCTCCTCGGCAGTGGGTGTTGCCTTCGCGGGGAATATTCTCACCCTGTACCTCTTTTATGAGATGCTCTCCCTGTCGACGTATCCTCTCGTGACGCATCATCAGGACAGTGAAGCGCGCTTTGCCGGGAGGAAGTACCTGACCTATCTCATGGGGACTTCGATCGGCTTCTTTCTCCCTGCGGTGATCCTGACCTATTATTTCTCCGGTACGCTGAACTTCACGGAACAGGGGATTCTGACCGGTGCGGCTTCAGACACCATGCTCACGGTTGTCTTTATTCTTTACATACTCGGCATCGGTAAGGCGGCGATAATGCCGATACACGCATGGCTCCCCTCGGCGATGGTTGCCCCAACACCGGTAAGCTCGCTCCTGCATGCGGTCGCGGTTGTCAAGGTGGGGGTGTTTTCGGTACTCCGGATCTGTCTGCACGTATTCGGTCCCTATATGATGCACGACCTCTCCCTCAATGTTTTTCTGCTCTATTTCGTGTCGGCCACGATTCTCCTCGGCTCGCTCTTCGCGTTGAAGCAGGACAATCTCAAGGCGCGGCTCGCCTATTCGACTATCAGCCAGCTCTCCTATATTGTTCTGGGAGGCGGGCTCGCGGGAATCATCGGCATTACCGGCGGCATCCTGCACATTGTCATGCACGCCTTCGGAAAGATTACTCTCTTCTTCTGCGCCGGCGCCATCATGGTCAATACCGGCCTGAAGAACATCAGCGAGATGCGGGGAATCGGCAGGAAGATGCCGGTGACCATGGCGGCATTCTTCTTCGGTTCGCTGAGCATTATCGGCATCCCGCCCCTCGGAGGATTCTGGAGCAAGTGGTATCTCGCCCTGGGCTGCATTCAGGTTGATCAGATACCGATACTGGTTGTTCTCCTGACGAGCTCACTGCTGAATGCCGCCTACTTCTTGCCTATTTCCTATAACGCCTTTTTCGCCGATCAGGACAGGTATTCGGAGGTGCGGGAAGCCCCGCTGCTGACGGTAATACCGCCGGTTTTTACGGCACTGGTTTCTTTCCTGCTGTTCATCTATCCGGGTGTCTTTCTCGATCTGGCGAAGATGACGGCGCAAGCACTCCTGGGAGGATAGACAATGGAAGATGAAAAAATAGAGCTCACTCATGACCCGGTCCCGGGATACCGGGCAGCCTTTATCATTTCGCTGTGCATCGCGGTGCTGTATCTCGGCTATATACTGTACCAGACTCTTTAAGCGGTCGCGGGAAGATACCTGTATGAGAGAGGATTAAGGAGATGAACGAGAGAGGAAAGAAGTATCTCTTTGATAGTGAGAAGAATATAAAACGGCTTCTGGGGTTCGTGTATAGTGGCCTCGGTGTGCTGATAGTGTTCGATTTATTCTATCCCAAGCACGCTGAGTTCCCGTGGGAAGGATGGACCGCCTTTTACGCGGTTTTTGGTTTTGTCGCCTTTTGTTCAATCGTGCTCGCGGCAAAGTACCTGCTCCGAAAAATTGTGAAACGGGATGAGGACTATTATGATTAACACGGTTCCACCAGCATTAATATTTATCGTTGGCGCACTGCTTATCCCCTTACTCAAGGGGAGGGTAAAATCTGCCTATCTCCTGTTTCTACCGGTTCTGGGAATGATAAACCTGTTACAGATACCGGAAGGGACGCACTGGGTGTACCGGTTTATGGATTATACCCTGATCTTCGGCAAGATTGACCGGCTCAGCTTGGTCTTCGGGTATATCTTTCATGTAATCTCCTTTATCGCCTTTATATACGCGCTGCATGTGAAGGATGATATTGAGAATATTTCCGGTGTCGTGTACGGCGGAGCTGCCCTGGGCGTCATCTTCGCGGGTGATCTCATCACCCTCTTCATCTTCTGGGAGCTCCTGAGCGTGAGCGCGGTGTTCCTCATCTGGGCCCGTCGTACCGGAGGAGCGCTCAACGCGGGATTCAGATATATTCTCGTTCATATCGTTGGGGGTCTCTGCCTGCTCGCCGGCATCCTGATACAGACCTATACGACCGGCTCTACCGAGTTCGGATATATCGGCCTGAACGGAGCGGGATCGTACCTGATTTTCCTCGGGTTTGGGATTAACTGTGCCTGGCCGTTGCTGCATGCATGGCTTACCGACGCCTATCCCGAATCGACGCTTACGGGGATTATATTCCTGAGCGTCTTCACGACGAAATCGGCGGTGTACGCCCTGGCACGGGCTTTCCCCGGAACGGAGGCGTTGATATGGATTGGCGCTGCCATGACGGCATTCCCCATTTTCTATGCGGTTATTGAGAACGATCTGCGGCGGGTGCTCTCGTACAGTCTCATCAACCAGGTGGGCTTCATGGTCTGCGGCATCGGTATCGGAACCCAGATGGCTATCAACGGCGCCGTCTGCCATGCCGTCAACGATATTCTCTTCAAGGGGCTCCTCTTCATGTCAATCGGGGCGGTGATGTATCGAACCGGAAAGACCAGGTGTACGGATCTCGGGGGGCTCTACAAGTCAATGCCGTTAACGAGCATATTCTGTATCATCGGTGCGGCGTCAATCTCGGCACTTCCCCTCTTCAGCGGTTTTGTGAGCAAGTCGATGATAATGAGCGCGGCCGCCATCGAGCATATGCCCATTATATGGTTTGTGCTCCTCTATGCCTCTGCCGGCGTTTTCGAGCACGCGGGTATCAAGATTCCCTTCTTCGCCTTCTTCTCACATGACTCCGGAATACGGACAAAGGAGGCGCCCGTGCACATGCTCATCGCGATGGGCATTGCGGCTTTTCTCTGCGTTTTCATCGGATCATATCCCTGGCCGCTGTACAGCCTCCTCCCCTATCCGGTCGAGTACACACCCTATACGGTATCGCATGTGCTGGCACAGACAGAGATGCTCTTCTTCTGCGCTTTTGCCTTTATACTCCTCCTCCTTTCGGGCATCTATCCATCTGAGAAGCGGGCACTTAATCTCGATGCGGACTGGTTCTACCGGAAGGGATCGCAGGTTGTGGTGGCCTTTCTGACAAAAATCTTCGATGAGCTCTTTGCAGGTTTCGAGCGACTATTTGTCAAGCGCATTCCACAAACACTGGCAGCGGTGAGTAAGAGGCCCCTGACGATGGCGACGCAGTATTATGCCAGCGTACGCGGAGAGACGGGAACCGATACTGAGGAACCTTCCGTGCTGCCGGAAGCGGCGAGTCTGATTCCCATCGGGATTGTGGTGCTCTTTGCCGTTGTGCTTCTCTTCGCCCTCACTGCTGCTTTCAGCCTGTGAGAGAAGAGAGTCGGGGTATCGGGGATCAACGAAGACACGCGCGCCGAGAATGGGGGAAGCATAGGGTTGAACGACGAGGGGAAAACGGCAAGGTATGATTTATGGAGGGACAATTCAAACCGAAAATACGCGTTAAGCTCATGGGAAGCCTCCTCTCCGTTGTCATTATTGCCGGAATAGGCTCAACAGGGATAGGTGTGAAGATAATCAATGATAATATTCTCGGGCAGGCTTATGTGGATGTTGAAACGCAATTGAACATGGCGCAGCATATTTACAATGACCGGATAAATGTAATTCACCTCTTTATTCAGCACCTCGCCTCGCTTACCTATTTCAAGGAAGCAGTTGCTGCGAAGAACCGACGCTTTATCGTGAATAAGCTCCTCGAGGTAAAGAAGGAGCTCGATCTCGACATACTGAACATTGCCGATGGACGGGGGCGGATTATTGTGCGGTCCCGTAATTACAGTTTGTACAATGATGATGTGAGCGAAGCGCTGTTTATCCGCTCAGTCATGGAACGGAGGCGATCCTGTTATGGCACCGAACTGATATCACAGGAATACCTTCAGCGAGAGGGGAGGGATCTCTCCGAACAGGCCTTCATCGAGGTCGTTCCAACGCCGCGCGCTCGTCATCGGGAGAAGACTTTTGAGGATGCCGGAATGATTCTGATGGCTGCCGCGCCGATCTTCTTCAGGGGGACGATGATAGGTATTGTATACGGTGCCAAGCTGCTCAACAATAACTTCGAGTTTGTTGATCGGATAAAGAACCTCGTCTTCAGGGATGAGAAGCTCAACGGCTCTGATATCGGGACGGCGACCATTTTCAAGGAAGATCTGCGTATCTCGACCAATGTCAAGAAGGCGGATGGGAAGCGAGCAATCGGCACCCTTGTCTCGAAGGAGGTCTACACCAAGGTTTTCGAGCATGAGAAGCTCTGGCTCGATAAGGCATTCGTGGTCAACAACTGGTATATCTCTGCCTATCGGCCTCTTTACAACATCGAGAACCGAGTGATCGGGATACTCTACGTTGGCATTCTGGAGGAGAAGTACAACATCATCAAGCGGGATATCGCGGTGTACTATATAGTAATGACCTGCATCATCGCCGTAATCGCGGTGATAATTTCACTGTACCTGATTCGGAACATCGTCAATCCCATTCGATCGCTCGTCGACACTGCCCGCGGGATCGGGCTGGGGCGTTATCAGGAGAAGATTGAAATACGCTCCGATGATGAGATCGGCTATCTCTGCGCTACCTTCAACATGATGATGGATACAATCAGTGAGCGCGATCTGAAGCTCAAGGAGCAGACGGAGCGGAAGATAGTTCAGTCGGAAAAGCTTGCCTCTCTCGGGCGGCTTGCCTCGGGCATCGCCCATGAGATCAATAATCCGTTAACCGGTGTTCTGGGATACAGCACCGTGCTCCTCGAAGACCTTGCCGAAACACCGTATCAGGAGGATCTTGAGATAATTGTCAATGAAACAAAACGCTGTCGTGATATTGTTCGGGGAATTCTTGATTTTGCCCGGGAGACCAAGATCGAGGGGGAGCGGGCAAATATCAATTCGATTATTTTGGATGTTCTCTCAATTTTACATAAGCATGTGAACTTTCAGAACATTCGCATCGAGACCCGTCTCGCGGATGATCTCCCCGATATGAGTCTCGATGTCAATCAGATAAAGTCGGTAATCAATAACCTTGCGGTTAATGCGGCCGATGCGATGCCTGATGGCGGAACCCTGACGATTGCGAGCTATCGCAGGGGGAACGAGATCATTATCGAGGTATCCGATACGGGAACCGGTATTGCCGAGGAGAATCTGAGCCGAATCTTCGATCCTTTTTTTACCACTAAGGAGGTGGGGAAGGGAACCGGTCTCGGATTGGCGGTTACCTACGGAATTATTGAGCGGCACAACGGCTCCATCGAGGTGAAGAGCACCGAGGGGAAGGGGACAACCTTCTACATTCACCTGCCACTGCAGAAGGAGCAGTGCCACTATGGAGATGATGTGTTCATGAAGAGATTGTCATTGCGAGCGCCTGGCGGCGGGCAGTGAGTGATGATAGTGTACGTGGCATGATACTCTGAGCAATGGAACATATGAAGAAACAACCGGAAATACTGATAATCGATGATGAGGAGATTGTTTTGAGGAGCTGCCGTCGTATTCTCCGGAAGCTGTCGTATACGGTCGACACGGTGCTCTCCGGCGAGGAGGGATTGCAATGTATCGAAAAGAAAGACTATGACATAGTGATAACCGATTTAAAAATGCCGGGCATAGACGGGATGAAGGTTCTGGAAACGATACAAGAGAAGAAGCCCGAGATGACCGTAATTATCTTTACGGGATTTGCGACCGTTGAGAGCGCACGCCGTGCCTTAAAAATGGGAGCTTTCGATTATGTTCCCAAACCCTTTACCGCTCCTGAATTGCGCGAAGTCATTCATAATGCCCTGCAGGCGCGGGAGGACAGCTCTCAGAAAATGCTCGATCTCATGGCAATTGTGTCCCACGAGTTGAAAAGCCCCCTTTCGGTGGTGCATACCACCGCTGATACACTCTACCGGGGGTATTTCGGGAAGCTGGCGCCGGAACAGCAAAAAACCATTGAATCCATCCTCAAGAACTGTCAGTACCTGGAAGATATTATCCGCAACTATATCGATCTCTCGAAGATGGATCTCGATGACCTTGAATCATTCGAGAAGGAGTTGGATTTTGTCGGTGACGTCATCGTGCCTGTTCTCGCCCTGCCCGATCACGCCGAGAACATGAAGCGGATGCGCATCGTCACCGATTTTCAGGTGAGGCCTGTCATCTACGGCGATCCCAATCTGCTCGGGATTGTTATCACCAACCTTATAAATAATGCGATCAAGTACGGCACGCCCGGCACCGATATTATGGTGCGCCTCATTGAAGAGAGGGGCCGGTATGTCCTCTCCGTCCGCAACGAGGGCGTCGGTATATCCAGGGAGGATATCGATACCAGGCTCTTCAAGCGGTTCAGCAGGCTCAAACAGGAGGGCACCGAGGGGGTGAAAGGATCGGGGCTGGGTCTCTATATATGCAAGAAGATAGTCGAGAAACATCAGGGAACCATTCGGGCAACGTCGCAACCCGGGGAATGGGTTGAATTTTATGTATCATTGCCGGGAGCACCGGCAGAAAGGAGAAATTGAGATATGGCATGCAAGAAAAGGATTTTCATTATCGATGACGATCCGGACATCGTGCACTCGGTGAAAACGATACTTGAATCAAATGGCTATGAAGTTGTGGCGGCGCTGAACGGGAAGGATGGCCTCCAGACGCTTTGGTGGGCGAATCCGGACCTCGTTCTCTGCGACATGATGATGGAGCGACTCAACACCGGACTCAGGATTGTGCAGGATATTCGCCGGTGGAAGAACGATGTGCCGATCATCCTCATGAGCAGCATAGGCGAAGCCACGGCGATGAATGTCGATATTCACGCATGCGGTTTTAATAGTGTCTTGCAGAAGCCGGTACATCCCGAGATGCTCCTCTCCGCCGTCTCTGGCTTGCTGAACAGCTGATACCGGCGTGAGCTCTCTTAACACCGAAACTGCAACGCATCAGTGGGACAGACTTCGATGCATCTCCCGCAGCAATGGCAGTCCGGCCGGATGCGCTTCTCCTGAATGATTGATTCGACGGTGGGGCAGGGTGTCTGCTCGATGCAGATCCTGCAGTCGGTGCACCGCTCGCGATTGAGTCGGATCTTCAGCGGCGTCACCTGCTCGAGTATCCAGGTGATGATGCCGATGGGGCATATCAGATAGCAGTAGGGCCGGTACAGGTAGACTGAGGCGACGAGCGTTATGCCCAGAAACGCCAGGCTATAGATTGCAAGCGGATCGCTGATGCCCCATCGCAGCGGTGCGAAGGGATTGAAGAGATCGTAGAGGATCTGGCCGGTCAGATAGAGAACCGGTACGAAAAGAATGATGAGCAGTGCCCTGATGATATTCATCCAGAAAAAGGGGAGCTTTATCTTTTGAGCTCTGAGCGGAATATAATTCACCGCCTCCTGAATGGCACCGATGGGACAGACCCAGCTGCAGAACAGCTTGTTCCCAAACAGGCTCAGTGCCCCGATGGCCACGATGGAGACAATAAACTTGAGGGGCAGGTTGGGGTTGCCGCTCTTGAGTATCAGGATCGGCTTGATGAGGGTGCAGAGGGGGCTCGGCTCACGGAGCGCACATCTCAGCCCGCTCAATGCCGGGAGGATGCCGAAGATACAAAATACCAGCACCATGAGGGTCCCCCTGAGCCACCGCTTCATCTTGATAAACATGAGGAGGGCAGCTCCGCCTAATCCGAAGAGAATGGTTATCCAGAGACGTGAATACTGAAGGTATTCCAGCAGGGTGAGCTTCCTCTGCGGGTGCCAGAGCATTTTATCTTCACTGCCGAGGCAGAAATTCTGAACAAGGAGTACCAGGGTTACGATGAGGAGGAGCATCAGCCACCTCCCGCGGCGTGCCACATGATTCATAGATATTCACCTGTCTGAACAGCATCAATACAGTATCGCCATAACGATAAATGGCTCTCCAGAAAAACGAAGGCGTTTTCATCGCATTACATCTATTCTGAAAATACAGCCTCTGTTTACAGCAATTTGTGCCCTTCTATTGCAAATCATATATGATGTAAATGGATTTTTTAATTGTATTTTTTGCAATGACGCCATAAATGAGAAGACCTCCCCGGAGGAATATATACCCGGCGGGGAGGCCTCTCGTTCTCTGAGCATAAAAGAGTATGAAGCGCTCCGGATTAGCTCACTCTGAAGCGCGCGATTTCCTTGCCTCCCTCGATGACATGCACCGCACAGGCGATACACGGGTCGAAGGATCTGACCACGCGAGCAGCCTCGAGAGGATTTTTTGGATCGGCAATAGGCGTTCCCACGAGCGCCTGCTCGATGGGTCCACGCGTGCCTTTGTCGTCGCGCGGACTTGCATCCCAGGTGGTAGGGACGACACACTGATAGTTGTCGATCTTCTTGTCCTTGATCGCGATCCAGTGTCCCAGGGCGCCACGAGGAGCTTCGGTGAGTCCCATCCCCTCCCCTTTGTCAGGTATCTGATAGGTGTTTCGCGGCTTCCCGTCAACCTCGAGCTCGCTGAGCCATACCCGGGCACGCTGACAGATGAGCTTGCATTCGATGGCGCGACTGGCGTGTCTGCCGAGCGTTGAGAGGGCAGCGCCGATATCAGCATTGAATATCTTCAGCAGGGCATCGACCTCACCCTTAACCGCTTCGTTGCCCGACATATAGGCAACAACGATACGGGCCAGCGGGCCGACCTCGGTCGCGACGCCGTTATAGCGTGGTGCCTTCAACCAGGTGTACGCACCTCCCTTGTTCGGGCTCGGCACGGTTTTGCCCTTTGACGGATGGAGGTTGGAGGGTGAGCTGTAGCGTGCGTATTTCACCGACTCTGTTATCTTCGCAGGATCCATCTTGCCGAGTTTTCCGTTTATGTATACTCCCCGCTCGAGCATATGCTTCTGATCGTAGGTATCGCCATCACTCTCCTCGATGAGGCCGTAGGAGAGAAAATTGTTGAGCTTGCCGATGCTGAAGTAATCCGTGTATACCTTGGCAACGGCGATGACGTCGGGGAGGTAGACCTCGTTGACGAATTTTTCGACCTCATCGAGGATCTGCTCGTATTGCTTTACCCGGTCGCTCGTGGGCACCTGTGTCATGCCGCCGGGAACCAGTCCCATGGTATGCGGAACCTTGCCGCCCCAGACGGTGACCATCTTGTGCGTTTTCATCCGTATATCGAGGGCCTGCACATAGTGTGCAATGGCGGCCATATTGAGATCCTGATCCTTGATATAGGTGTCGTGCTCATACCGTGGCAGGAAGGGGGCGACCGCAGTAATTTCGTCGACGCGCCCCTTCTTCGTCTCGAGCTCCATCTTCGCCCAAGCTTTGAGATTGTTCAGTCCGGCATCGTTCCCCGTGTAATTCAGCAGCGCCGTGATATCGACATAGTCGAGTGCCGCGAGGTGGTAGAAGTGCAGGATATGCGACTGCAGATAGTTCGCGGCGAACGTCAGATTCCTGAGCAATCTCCCGTTCTTGTTCGGGATAATGCCAAAGGCCGAGTCGAGGCACTTGACCGAAGCAATGCCGTGTGAAATGGGACAGACCCCGCATATGCGCTGTGTTATCTGCATGGCATCGACCGGATTTCTCCCCTTGAGGATCATCTCGTATCCGCGGAACATATCGCCCCTGCTCCATGCGTCGGCCACTTTGCCACCCTTCACGTCGAGTTCAATTGATAAATGGCCCTCTATTCTACTGAGAGGATCTATTAATACCTTAGCCATTGATCACACCTCCATTCTTTTTGAGATTGAGGACTGCCTCACGTATCTGGGGATGTTCGATTTTATCGATCTCGTCAATGCTCGCCTGCAGGTGTTTATACAGCCCTCTCTTTCCGGTATCGGGATAGACCGGCTCGGTACATCCGATGCATCCCGAACCTGAACCGGTGCAGGAATTTGTCCCATCGTTCCACTTTCTCACCGGAATATCACATCCGGTATCCATGCCGAGACAGCCGAGGTTGTAGAGGCATCCCTCATCACCCCAATCCTTGGCGAATATCCCCCGCCGATAGTACTTCAGTCGTTCGCAGTTCTCATGGACGGTTTGCCCGAAGTACATGACCGGCCGATTGTATTCGTCGAGTTCCGGAGCCTTTCCCTTCAGGATAAAATAAGCAATTGTTCCCACTATCCAGTCGGGATGTGAAGGGCACCCGGCAACGTTGATGACCGGCTTTTCGATACCCTTCAGCTTGAAGAAGTCGGTTACCCCCATTGCGCCGGTAACATTTCCGCGGGCTGCAGGAATGCCGCCGTAACAGGCACACTGGCCGACTGCGATGACGGCTTTCGCGTTTCTGCCGAGCTTCTCGACCCAGTGATCGGCGCCGATGTGATGGCCGTTCTCCGAGCCGAGGGTGTTGTAGAGATAGCTCTTGGTCGGAATCGATCCCTCGATAACGAGAACGAAGTCCTTCCGTTCCTTCTCAACGGCTTCGTGGAGCACGTTCATGAGCGCATCACCGGTGCCGCCACCAACCGTTTGATGGAAGTTGAGGCTTATGTATTCGGTAATGAGCTTCGGTATGTCGGGATCGACCGTGTTAAGCAGCGATACCGAACACCCGGAACAGGACTGGCACTGCAGCCATATTACCGGAGTATTTTCTGCAGCCTTCTTCAGGGTCTTTTTGCATCCCTGAAGCATAACGCCGGCGAAGCTGAAGGCCGCTGCTGTTCCACCCATCAGCTTTAAGAAATCTCGTCTACTTATAGACATGCAATCCTCCTTATTAATTAAAAGATGCTGCATCCATGATCTGTTCAATGACTTTCGGAATTGATTCCCGGACCCGGGGTGTGATATCCATATTCAGCGTCGTGATATCTTCCGGGACAACACCGATGATCTCTATATCCGGATTCTCGCCCAGCAGTTTGAGCAGTTCGATTATCTCGATAATGCCCACGTCGTGGAGAGAAAACCGGGTACGGGCGCTCCTGATCTGTTCCGGCTTGAAACGGTAGATGCTCCCCGGTTCATCATCAACAATAAGCGCATCGACAATGATGATCTTCTCCCGCCCCTTCATAAGGGGGAGCAGATCAAATCCTGCCGTTCCGCCATCAATGACCTCAACATCTTCAGGAATTTCGACGTTTTGAGCAATCTGATTGACAATGTGGACACCGAGCCCCTCATCGCTCTGTAAGAGATTGCCGATCCCCAGAATCAATATCCTCATGCGTCTGTATCCTTATTCCTTTTGCTTGTGACAGGCGGTACAGTCAGCTGGCCCCTTCTTCTTCTCCTTGTGGCAGTTCACGCAGAGATTGTGCATCAGCTCATCTGCACCCTCACCCATGTGGCATTTCGAGCAGATCTTGATTCGATCGTCATTACCTGCCTTGTGATGGCAGACAACGCATTCAACACCTGCCTGCTTGTGCTTTGAATGGGACATGGTAACAGGTGCCATCTGGGCATCCTTCATTACCTTGGTAATAGTGACATAGTCAGTGTCCCTGGTGCTCTCAACGGCTGACTCTTTCTTGCACATGAAGAGCGGAAGTGCCATAAGAGCAGCAATGAGCATCACCACAAATAAGTATTTTCTCTTCACCAGTCCTCCTCCTTGGAATAGATTTATTATAAGGCGTACTACCTCGAGACATGACTCGAGGATATAAGCCGTGCTGCATGAATCGGCAGAGTATTGCCTGCGAAGCAGGCTCGCCTTGTAACAGAATACCCCTTAATGCTGCAGGCATCGACTGCGATAGCACTGTCAGCGTGCTGCCTTTTATCATTACTTGCTTCCGAATATCGCTCCTGAAGAATGGTATTTACTGTGATTCCGGAATAGTCGTATAGATGTAATTCAAAGAGACGCAAGTTGCATTCGAACGTAAAGCGAACCGATAGTGGTTCAGGATGTGATATAAATTGATTCATATAATTAATAAAGTACATTTAAAAAATGAATTACACAATAAAAAATGACAATTCTGATATACAATTTTATAATTTTTTATTTAAGTGTACGTGAAGCAGGGAATGCGTAGCAATTATATTGACGGGTTACAACTATGTCATAGATCGAAAAGATACTCTTTCGCTATTACCCGTTTGATGGAGCGTGAAGTATCTTGTGTATCATTCTACTCTCCCCGGTTGCTCAACTTGTTTTACTTCTTGCAAATTACTCCATATCACCGGGAAAATTTCATGTTACCTCGATTCTTGTGATATACTCTCTTTATGGGTAAAATGAGTCAAGTTTTTTTTTTAATCGCTTAAAATTATGCACTTCAATTCTGTTGGTGCATCACGGTTGAGATCGGCTGTGATTATGATTTGCGTCAAATAGATACTGTTGTACAGTGTGAACAGATGTGCAAAGAGGTGGAAATAAGGATCACGGGGATTGTTCAGGGCGTTGGTTTCAGACCCTTCGTCTACGGATTGGCGCGAAGGCATGGAATCAATGGTACCGTAAGGAATGATACAGAGGGGGTTCTCGTCCATGCGGAGGGAGCAGAGGAGCACCTTGAAGAATTCATTCGGGGAATAAGAGAGCATCCGCCGCCCCTCTCGTCAATTCGCTCGATAACGATAACCGAGGCGGAGAAGCGGGGGTATGATAATTTTTCCATTTCGAAGAGCGAAGTGTCGGAGAAGCGCTTTACCTTTCTTCCCCCCGACACGGCTGTATGCCAGGAGTGCCTCGGTGAATTTTTCGATACCGGGGACAGAAGATATCGATACCCCTTTATCACCTGTACCAACTGCGGGCCGCGATTCAGCATCATCGACGACATCCCCTATGACCGGGTCAACACCTCGATGGCCGGTTTCACCATGTGCGACCGTTGCCGGCGGGAGTACGAAGACCCCCTTGACCGGCGGTTTCACACGCAGCCCGATGCCTGCCCGATCTGCGGTCCCCACCTCACTCTCTGGCGCGCCGATGGAACCATCATTGCAGATACGATAGGGGAGGTGGCATCACAGACTGTTTCCCTCCTCAGGCAGGGGAGCATTCTCGCCATCAAGGGGGTCGGCGGTTTCCTCCTCGCCTGCGATGCGAAGAACGATGCCGCCGTCGAACGGCTGCGGGAGCGGAAGGGGCGTCCCTTCAAGCCCTTCGCCATGATGGCCGGAAGTATTGAAACGATAGAGCGCATTCTGCACGTTTCCCCTGTAGAGCGAAGCCTCCTCCTCTCAAAGGAGCGCCCCATTCTCCTCCTGAAGGAGAAGCGGGAGGAGGTAAGCAGGCTGGTTGCTCCCGATCTCTCCTTTCACGGGATAATGCTTCCCTATCTCCCCTTTCAGTATCTCCTCTTTTCGGCTGATGCGGATATGGTGCTCATCATGACGAGCGGGAACGTGGCCGATGAGCCGATACTGTACCGGGACGAGGATGCCCTTCGCTCCCTCGGGCGGATCGCGGATTACCTGGTGCTGTATAACAGGGATATCGTGGCGCAGAGCGATGACAGCGTTCTCTTCGTTGAGGAGGGGATTCCCTTCTTTATCCGCCGATCGCGCGGATATGTGCCGGTGCCCTTTCAAACAGAAGGAACCGGGAAGCATATCCTGGCAACCGGCGGCGATCTCAAGAACAGCTTTGCACTCGCGAAGGATGATGTTATCATTCTCAGCCAGTTCCTCGGTGATCTCGCTTCCCCCGCTGCAAATGAACAATATCGCCGAACCATCGATCACTTCAAGCGGGTCTACGACTTTACTCCCGAGGTGGTGGTCTCGGACATGCATCCCGGATACTTCACCACCGCTTTTGCCGATGAGCTGGAGCGGGAGGGGCTCGAGCGCATCGCCGTGCAGCATCATCACGCCCATATCGCTTCGGTCATTGCCGAGCGCGAGATACCCGGGAAGGTTATCGGGCTCGCCTTCGACGGCACCGGCTACGGCATCGACGGGACTCTCTGGGGGAGCGAGTTCCTCATCGCCGACCGGCGTTCATTCCAGCGAATCGCCCATTTCTCAAACTTCCGTCTTCCCGGCGGGGAGAGCGCCATCAGGGATGTGTGGAAGATCGGGCTCTCCCTCCTCTTCAGCCGCTACGGAACCTCAGTACCGGGCATCATCAGCCATCCGCAGTGTGACCTGGTGCTGGAAATACTGCAGAAGGGGATACGCTCACCGCTGACCTGCAGCGTCGGGAGAATCTTTGACGGTGTTTCAAGCCTCCTCGGCTTTTCGGAGCGGGTGAGCACTGAGGCTGAAGCCGCCATGCTCCTCGAGGAGGCGGCGGTGCGGGGGAGCAGCTGGCGGGGAAAACCCTTCGATATTCCCCGGGAAGAGGGTGATACCGTCGTGTTGCAAACAGAGGCGCTCACGGAGCATATCATCGATCTCATGCGTGGGGGAGTTGCACGGGAAGAGATAGCCTATCGGTTTCACCGTGCGCTGGCGCATTCGGCGGTGACCCTTTCGGAGCGCATCAGGGAGGCGTACAGCATCACCGGTGTCGCCCTGAGCGGCGGGGTTTTTCAGAACAGGCTCCTTCTTCGCCTCGTCATGGAGGAGCTCCGGGAAAAAAAATTTGACATCCATACACACGCGCAGGTACCCTGCAACGATGGCTGCATCGCGCACGGGCAGCTCGCCGTCGCGATAGCGCATATGAATGATGGACAGGAAAAAGATTAAAGAGCTCGCACAGAGGCTTCAGGGATTTCCCCTCAAGGGAGATGTTCGCATCATGGAGGTGTGTGGGACGCACACCACGGAGTTTTTTCGAACGGGGGTCAAGGGGCTCTTTCCCGTGGGATTATTGCTCGTCGATGGTCCCGGCTGTCCCGTCTGCGTGACGCCCAATGAATATCTTGACCGGGCGATCGAGATCGGGAAGCGATACGATGCGCTCCTGGCAACCTTCGGGGATATGATCAAGGTTCCCTCATCCTACAGCTCGCTGGGAAAAGAGAAAGCGGCAGGGATGGACATCGAGATCGTCTACTCGCCGCTCGATGCTCTCTCAATTGCCGAGCGAATGCCCGATCGAGAGGTCGTTTTTATCAGCGTGGGATTCGAAACAACGGCGCCCACCGAAGCGGTTGCCCTTCTTGAGGCGAAGAAGAGAAACGTAAAGAACTTCTCACTCCTTGCCGGCAA
>Ga0180433_10001127_pt1 | contig 45405 bp, 58 predicted proteins | sample SS_ome_8_FD_132980 | JGI IMG/M metagenome (GOLD analysis project Ga0180433, IMG submission 132980) | Hypersaline lake sediment archaeal communities from the Salton Sea, California, USA - SS_1_D_1 metaG | ecosystem: Environmental > Aquatic > Non-marine Saline and Alkaline > Hypersaline >...
AATGCAGGGAGCTCAAAGCCCCTGTAAGAAAATGCGGGTATCTTCACAATCTGTGATGTTTCTGCGGTTGCCATGAAATCACTTTGTTTATTGTGGGTGGAAAGGCTTTTAAGCGTTTATAAAATTTCATTTTTAATACGTTGTATGGAACCGCATGAGATAGAGCTTCCGAGGAAGGTGCTTTTAGGCCACGGGGTTATCAGGCAGCTGCCTTCTGTGTGCAAAGAATTCTGTGCCTCCGGCAGCGCGCTTGTTCTGAGCGACCGGACAACAATGAAGGTTGCCGGCGAGGCCGTGGCCGGGGCCATTGGCTGTGAAATCGGCATAATAAACGGACCGGAATACGATGAAGCCGAAAAGCTCAAAGAAGAGCATCCTGATATTGGCCTGATAGTCAGCGTTGGAGGGGGCAAGACCATAGACACGGGCAAGTTCCTTGCTTTCGACAAGGGCATACCATTAATATCCGCGCCCACCGCGCCTTCACATGACGGCATTGCATCGGAAAGGGTGAGCATAACAAGAAACGGCAGGAAATACTCCGCAAGGGCAAAGCCGCCCGTTGCAATAGTCGCTGACGTGGACATACTGCTGAAGGCGCCGTACCGCCTTATCGCATCCGGCTGCGCGGACGTGGTCTCGAACTTCGTATCGGTCTATGACTGGAAGCTGGGTAAGGAACAAGGGGAATATTACTCCAAGTATGCGGCAACCCTTGCGCTCCTCTCAGCGGAGATGGTGAAGAATTCGGCAATGGCCATAAGGAAGCTTGAGGAGCGCGGCATAAGGGACCTTCTTGAGGCCATCATAACATCGGGCATATCCATGTCCCTTGCGCAGTCATCAAGGCCCGCATCAGGCAGCGAACACATGTTCTCGCACGCCATGGAGGGGCTCGGCTCAACGGCGCTACACGGGCAGCAGTGCGGCCTGGGCTCAATAGCAATGGCCTGCCTGCAGGGCCAGGACTGGAAGGGGATAAGGGACACTCTCAGTGTTATCGGCTCTGCAACGACTGCAAGGGAACTGGGCGTAGATGATGATATGGTTGTCAGTGCCCTTGTCAATGCAAAGCGCATAAGGGACAGGCATACCATATTGAACATTAAGCCGCTTGACGAAAACAGGGCCCGTGAGCTGTGCGAAAAAACAGGTATATTCACCTGAAACAGGCTTTTAAATATCTATCCCAAAAAGTTATTCTATGGACATTTTGAAGTATATCCGAGAGAGAAGAAAGGCCTCCCCGCTTCATTTCACGCTCCTGGACCCGGACAAGCAGAGCCCCGAAGAGGCCGCAGAGCTCGCAGCCAGGGCAAAGGAGGCCGGCTCTGATGCTGTGATGATTGGCGGCTCGCATCCCGCACACCTGCTTTACCTGGGACAGACCATAAAGGCCATAAAGGAAAAGACAGGCATGCCCGTAATCCTGTTCCCGTCATCGCATTCCGCCATATCGCCCGAAGCAGATGCGATATTCTTCATGTCCCTCCTGAACTCGCGCTCGCCGCAGTACCTCATAGACGAGCAGACCAAGGGCGCTGTCATAGTCAAGAATCTCGGGCTTGAGACGCTTCCAATGGCATACCTGGTGGTAGAGTCTGGCTCGGTGACATCGGTTGAGTGGAGCGGGAACGCAAGGGCAATACCCAGGAATAAGCCGGAGTTCGCTGTTGGTTATGCACTTGCGGGCAAGTATTTCGGCATGAAGTTTGTGTACCTTGAGGCTGGCTCTGGCGCGGATGAGCCGGTTCCGAAGGAAATGGTATCAATGGTCAAGGAAAACCTTGGTCCGGACGTCTTCCTGATAGTCGGCGGCGCGATAAGGGGTGCTGAAAGCGCAAGGGAAAGGGTTAGGGCAGGCGCTGACATAATCGTCACGGGCACGGTGGCAGAGAGCAATCCGGAAAGGCTGAAGGGCATAATAGGCGCAATCAAGGGCTGATTCAGGCCCAGATACTAATTTTAATATCCATGTCCAATTATAAACAGGATTGGGTAGCGCATGAAAAAAGGCATTGAGTTCACCATGGCAAGCTGGATGATGATTCTGCTCGCCATAGCGCTTGTTGCCTTCATGCTGTGGCTGATACTCGGCTCGTACGGCGTTGAGAACGACATTAACTTCCCGATGCCATGAGGTTTTATGAAAAAGATGAAGGGCATGCCCGCTGTTATGCTGTGGCTTTTCATAGGCCTCATACTTGCGGTTGTTGTCTTCACCATAATCTTGGTGGTGATGGGGAAGTTCGACATATAACACCATAACGGAATGGAATCCAAGATTATTTATGCAGGAAAAACCAACTATTTAGCATGGAAAGGCATGGCGTTCTCAATGTTAAGGTTTTAACCTGGTTCACTTTTGGATTGGTGTTATTTGTAGCCGTATTTATATCGGCATCCGATTCAGTAGCAGAAGTCCTATACGGCCAGTGCATAGCAAATGGGCTGTCAGAGATGAACGATATAAAAACAGCCATTCACGGGCTCGAGAGCAAGACGCCCGGGGAGAGCTCAGAGCCGATTACAATAAAATTGGGCGATTGTATCGGTAGTATACTGTTTGCCAACAGGGACTATGTGTTCGGGAATGACATCGCCGTGAGCGGCAGCCTGGAATGTCCGAGCGGCTATCAGGATAACCTTTATCAGGGCTATATCATACTTGGCCCGAGCGTGGACATAGAGGAGACGGGCTGGGAGTTCTGGAAGAAATGGGCGGACAAGCCGAAGTCAATGGTAAGGGATTTCCTTGAAGAATACGGAATAGTGCAGAACCTGTGCAAGGCCCTGGCATCCACAGGGGACAGCTTTGAGGAGCCTGGCGGCCAGCCCATTACACTCGACGGGCCCAGAGGAAACGAAGGCACGAAGACATACTGCATACACGCCGACAAGACAGGAGAGCACAAATACAAAATCGTAGTTGAGAAGGAGAGCAAATGCTGATGAGGGCAGAGGCTTCTGTTTCAGAGCTCATAATGATTATAGGCGCCATGCTCATAGGTTTTGTCACGCTGTTTGTCGTATCCAATATGCTTACAGGAAGCGCGAAAGCCAGCATAGCCATAGAGCAGTCATCCATAGCCTTTTACATAACATCCTCCGCGAACGCGCTATCGCTTGTGGATGAGGGCAGTGTGGAAATGGAGTTCGAGGATACCTATGACATGGTCGTGGAACACAAGGGCATCCTTAACCCCGGATACTATCTGACAATAACCTACAAGGACGAGTCTGGGGATGAGCATGAAGTTGAGAGGATATTCCTCGCAGATGTTGAGGAAACGAGCCTGTCGTCAGTAGACGGTGTTTGCGTAACCAAGTCCCCGGACCGGAGCGTGGAGGTGAAAAGGGAATGTTGAAGGCACAGTTTCCTTTTAGCATACCGTTCACATTTTTCTCGGTCATAATGTGCATGGGCATAATCGGTTTTCTGGGTATTAGTGTAATGAACCAGGCCACGATTTTCGCCGAATTCGCGGACTCAGGCATAGACGAGCTTGCTTCAGTAGACGCGGCGAACATGATAGAAGGCTGCTTCAGCAACGGCAACGGTCTAATAGAGCTGGATTTTCTTATGTCCAATGAAGACACGGCTGTCTGTGACATCGAAGCCTGCGGTCTTTGCGAGATTGATGTCGGTGTTAAGATAGCCGATATTGAGAAAGAGAGCGGCAAGAAGCAGTGGTCTTTTGGGTTTGACCAGTCAAAGGGCACGGACCATGAGATTTTCATAAACATAAAGGACGGCACAGCCGTCCATGTGGGGAAGATGTATGTGCAGGTCGTTTAAGCATAGGGAACACAAAGGGCAGGTCGGGACCATATTCGTGGTCATTGTCCTGATTTTCGGAACGATGATGCTGCTGGGCATAGAAGCCCTGCTCGCGACAAACATCGTTGCCATAAAGAACACGATAGCAGTGAACATTGAGACCAGCGACAGGGGCACAGAGCTCCTTAGCCTCATGATGTCAAAGACCAGCGCTGAAACCTACATCGTGCTCCTTGGTGAGATGGTGGCCTACAACGCCCCGGCCGGGCTTGGGGACGGGATAAAGGCAACGCTTGACAAGATACACAGCGCATATGAGTTCACGCTGCAATACTCCGGCATGAGCGACAAGAGATTCAGCAAGGGCGACAGCAGCGGCGAAGACGATTACCGCATGCAGATACCGGTGCCCGGCGCGCGTCCGGGTAAAACCAAGGCGTATGCGAGCTTGGAGAGATGAACCATGAAAAAGGGCGTCGCATCAACAATAGTGGCGATAATGATATTCATCATAGTCATGACCATAATGACCTCACTCGGGCTTACATGGGCATGGGGCAAGGGCCTGACAACGACATCAACGATACAGCTCGGGGTTTACGGCATGAAGAACGCCCTCGGGGCCGCGGACATTTACATGGACACCGCCATGGACTATTCCGTCTGGCAGGCCCTTTATGACACTGCACGGCAGGGCGGCTACTGTGAGGTGCCGGGGACATCAGCCACCATAGCAGGCATGGATTACAGCTACTGGTATGTGGACGGTGAAGAGACGGTGCCGGATGACGAGACCGCTCTCCGGAACATAGAAACATGCACTCTGGCCAACATCAACGCCTATACGGCAGACTGGTACACGTTCATGGACAGCTATGACGTGGTGCTGCCAACCATTCAGGCTCAGCAAGACCCCGAGTTTCCGGGCACGCCTTCAGTGTTCCAGTGCCAAAGGGAGGGCAATGCCATTGGCTTTTCACTGGACTCCGAGCTCACGATAACGGACTCGAACCCCGAGCAGAAGACAGACATCTTTCTGAAGAAGAACATCAACATGGACAAAACCTACGAGCCCGGATACTTTGAGCTTGTCGCAAAGGCACGGGAAAAGGTAGCCGTGTATGCGGCATCGTTCCTTGAGGCAATACAGCAGGAGATTGCAAAGTGGCCCGAGCACGGCGAGCTCTCGGGCCAGGGCATAAGCTTCGACGACATTTTCAGCGCTATGGTATCCGATGAAGGGCTTCCCGTCCAGACCAGCATGGCAGAGGCTGAAGAATACTTCAAGGACCTGTTCTCCCTGGAGTCCTACAGCGCGCTGAATTTCGAGGTCACTGAAGAGGGCTACACAATAAAATCCACGGTCGTTGCCGCAGACGCTGACATCAAGACCACGAGCAGTTGCTTAGTTGTTGACGGCGAGGGCACATGTGATTTCGAATATGCCGCCGGCGCAATAATCAAGGTAGAGATAAGCAAGACAGGCGCCGAACAGCTGCCTGTATACAACGGGTACAGGATAGGGTTTGAGCCGCTGACCTTTTCCTTCCTGATAGAGGTGAAGGAAGGTGAGGTCGGGATCATGATAGGCGAAGAGCCTGTGGACTATGACAGCATCATACTACAGGCCGCGGGCGAGTTCGGTATTGACGCAGACCTCATCAAGGCGTTCATAAGGCTTGAGAGCAACTTCAACCCCAGGGCGGTTTCGCCTGATTGCGGCGCCGTGGGCCTGATGCAGCTCATGCCAGGCACAGCCCTTGAAACGCCATACATAGAAAAAACATACGGCAGTGTGGCATACACCAGCTGCAACCCAGCACACTCACAGACTATGGAGGAGCTGGCAGAGACGAGCTCCTTGGAAGAGCTGAAGGCGCTCGATGACAGGTTTGACGGAGAGAAAAACATAATGGCCGGCACATATTATCTTAAGACGCTCATGGACAGGTTCGGCAGCACGCAGCTGGCAATAGCCGCCTACTACGCCGGGCCCACAGCCGTAAGCAGCTGCAATTGCGTCCCTTCAGTGGCACAAAATTATGTCGACACAATAACGGAGTATTATAAGCAGTATTCAGCACAGGCATAATCACGGAAATTGCAAACCTTTAAAAAAATAGCGGTTCATATTATACTATTGCATAACAGCAATGCTACAATTCGGAGGTGACTAAGAATGGCAATGGCTACAGAATCACAACCAGCAGAAACCGCGCCCAAACCAAAACCAGCAGCAGAAGCAAAGCATGAAATTCGACCCATGCCCGCGGCAAAGGCCGATGACAATGTGATATTCGTCGGCAAGAAGCCAACAATGAGCTACGTTCTTGCAGTTATAACACAGCTAAACAGCGGCATGAACGAGATAAAGATAAAGGCAAGGGGCAGGTCAATATCAAGGGCAGTGGATGTTGCTGAGGTTGTGAACAACAAGTTCGTTAAGGACATAAAGAAAGAGATAACAAGCGCAACAGAAGAGATAACAGACGAGAACAAGAACAAGCTGAACGTCTCAACAATTAACATAACATTGAGAAAGTAAAGGCGCCGGGAACCCGGTGCCCGTGTAAATGGAGCCGCAAGGTTCCACTTTTATTTATTTTTCTTGGATTTTCCTGACTTAATTGTAGCTGCAACATGCATGCTCTGTATTATGACGCGCTGGTCCCCTATCTGGTGCACGAGACCGAGCGCAACCTTCAACTCGTCCACGAACCGGTGCGAACAGCGGACAAAGCCGCTCTGCTCCTTCTGATTCCACAGGTTCTTTATCACCCACACGCGGGCCCGGGCCATGTCGTTGTCCCCGAGCCAGTTGTTTATGGAATTCATTATGGCGTTCTTCGCGTCCTGATAGGCAACGGGCTCATTGGAATGGAGCCTGAACACTATGTACCTCTTCTTTTCCCGTATGCTGGGCAGCTTCCTGAGTTTCACAGTATCCCTCTCCTAATTAATTTATAGCGCTGTTTCAAATAAAAGATATGGTTCACAGAAGAATGAATGTCAGGCAGTTCATCACGGCGTCCAGGCGCGGCAAGATAGACCTTGAGAAATTCTATTCAAACCTATTCAAGGAGATTGAGAAGATTGAGAAGAAATTCAGGCCAATGGCAGCCATATCAAAGCCCGTGCCCGGGCAGCTGGAACAGGCAAGCAAAAAGGCAAAACACTCAAAGCTTGCGGGCCTGCCGGTTTCTGCAAAGGACTGCATCTGCGTAAAGGGTGTGCAGTCCGCAGCAGGCAGCCGCATCCTTGAGGGATACATCCCCCCTTTTGACGCAACGGCTGTTTCACGCGTCAGGGATGAAGGCGGCCTGATAATTGGCAAGACAAACCAGGACGAGTTCGGCTTCGGGACATTCTCAGTGAATTCCGGTTTTGGCGTGCCCAGAAATCCCCTTGACAGGGCAAGGTCTGCGGGCGGCTCATCCGGCGGTGCGGCAGCTCTTGTAGCGGCTCTTGACCTTCCTCATATAGCCCTTGCGGAATCCACGGGCGGCAGCATATCATGCCCTGCATCGTTCTGCGGAGTCGTGGGGCTCACGCCAACATACGGCCGCGTTTCGCGCTACGGCCTCATAGACTACGCAAACTCCATGGACAAGATAGGACCGGTTGCCAGGAATGTCTGGGATGCCGCGCTGATGCTTTCGGTTATAGCGGGCCATGACCCCAAGGATTCAACATCACTATATAAAAAACAGGAAGAATATGAAAGATGCCTGAAACAGGGGCCCAGTGGGATCAGTATAGGCATCCCAAAGGAATATTTTGGTGAAGGCATAGACGATGCAGTTGAAAAGCAGGTCTGGAATGCGATAAAGAAGCTGGAATCCCTTGGCGCAAACTACAGCGAGATATCGCTTCCAAAGACCGATTATGCGCTGCCAGCCTATTATATCATTGCCTGCGCAGAGGCATCGACCAATCTTGCGAAGCTCTGCGGCATGCGCTACGGCCCCGGGGTGCCGCTGTCGGGAAACTTCAACGAATACTTCTCAAAAGTCAGGACAAAATACTTCGGCGGGGAGGCCAAGAGGCGGATACTGCTCGGAACATATGCCCGCATGGCCGGATACAGGGACCAGTATTATCTCAGGGCAATGAAGGTGCGCACCCTGATAACCAATGAATTTAAGCAGGCATTCAAGAGGTTTGATGTTCTTGCAGCACCGACAATGCCGGTCATCGCGCCGAGGTTCTCAGAAATCAGCAAGCTAACGCCGCTGGAGAACTACATGATGGACGTGCTAACCGTAGCGCCAAATCTTGCAGGCATACCAATGATATCCGTGCCATGCGGCAATGTGCATGGCATGCCTGTGGGCCTGCATGTCATGGGAGACCACCTTCAGGAGGGCAAGGTGCTCGGAGCCGCGGAAGCTCTGGAGGAAGCCAAGTGAGGATAGGAATGAAACCTGGAACTGTCATAAAAACCATGAAAATGGATGGAAAGAATGTCATATTCCGTACGATTAGGGAGAGTGACATTGATGACCTTTTTGAGCACATCAACATGCTTGTCAAGGAGAGGGCTTTCATCTCAATGCAGCACAGTGCTACACCCAAAGAAGAAAAGAAGTGGCTCAAGAGAAGCATAGAATCCCTCAAAAAGAACAAGACAATAACCGTTGTCGTGGAGACGGATGGAAAGGCGATTGCTTCCGCGCATGTCGCAGAAGGCGACAAGGATGCAATAAGACACGTATGCGAAATAGGAGTTGGGCTGATGAAAGAGTATCGCGGGATTGGGATAGGCACAGAGCTCATGAAAGTGCTTTTGGATATAGGAAAGAAAATTCTTAAATGCAGTATGGCAAGGCTCTCTGTTTATGAGCCGAACAAGGCGGCAAAGCATGTCTATGAAAAGATTGGCTTTAAAGAAGCGGGCAGGATACCAAAAGGCTGCAACTATTACGGCAAATATTATGACGAGATAATAATGGTCAAGGAGCTCTGAAGAAATGGAAGTTAAAATAGGACTAGAAACTCATGTGCAGTTGAATACACAGAGCAAGATATTCTGCGGGTGCAGGAACCCTGTCAACCTCGACAGCGAGCCCGACCCCAATACCATTGTGTGCGATGTCTGCCTCGGGCTGCCGGGCTCCAAGCCCGTGTTCAATGAGAAGGTTCTTGAGATGGCGCTTAAGATGGCACTGGCTTTCGGCTCCAAGGTCGCTCAGGAAACATTCTTCTCAAGGAAAACATACTTCTATCCGGACATGTCAAAAAACTTCCAGATAACGCAGTACGAGGTACCGGTTGCGTCCGGCGGCAGTGCTGAGTTAGCTGGCAGGTCCATAAGGTTGAGGAGAATCCACATGGAAGAGGACCCTGCCAGGCTTGTTCATGTGGGCGGTCTTGGCGGCAGGTATGTGCTTGTGGACTACAACAGAGCGGGGATACCGCTTGTGGAGATTGTGACAGAGCCTGACTTCCAGAGCCCGGCAGAGGCCCGGATGTACCTTCAGAAGCTCGTGACAATACTCGAATACCTCGGCGTCTATGACTCTGCCTCCCGCGCAGTTGTCAAATCCGACGCGAACATATCGCTTGAGGGCGGGGCGCGGATAGAGGTCAAGAACATAACAGGCACCAAGGAAGTGGAGCAGGCGCTTAAGTACGAACTTTTGAGGCAAAAGAACCTGCTCAAGAGAGGTATGGTGGTCAAGAGAGCGACGAGAATGTGGAACCCTGACCTTGGTGTTACAGAAGCCATGAGGAGCAAGGAGGAAGAGGAGGAATATGGGTATATCTTCGATGCCGACCTCCCAATGATAAACGTTAACAAGTCCAACCTCAAACGGCTTGAATCAAATCTTCCAGAGCTCCCTGACAAGAGGATGGAGAGGTTTGTGAAGCGATACAAGCTGCCTGCGAAGGTGGCCGAGTCCATTGTCTCGGATGTTGATCTTGCGGGGCTGTTCGAGCAGGTATCGAAGAAAACAGAGCCAAGGCTTGCTGGCACATGGATTGCCGGCTACCTGAAGAAGACCTTGAACTGGAATGGGTTGAAATTCAGAAATTCGGGGATAAAGCCCGAATGGATAACCGAACTTCTGTCAATGTTCAAATGCGGTAAGATAACGGACAGGAACGCGGAACTTGCCATAAGGAAGATGGTTGAGGACAGGAAGCCGCTCATGATTGTTGTGAAGAGATACAAACTCGGGAAGCTGGAGGACAGCACAAAGATAAAGGGCATAATCAGGTCAGTTCTTGAGAAGAACAGGCTGGCTGTCAAAGACTACAAGAAGGGTGAAGAGAAGGCTCTGCACTTCCTTGTCGGCGAGGTCATGCGGGAGGCAAAGGGTCAGGTCGATGCGCAGGAAGTAAGGGATATCATAGTCAAGCTCATTCGCTGATTTAAATACCCTTTCCAATTCTAATATGTTATGGGCCCGTAGCTCAACTAAGGCCTTTTACAGGAGGCTTCTGCCTTCCCCAAAGGCCTAAGTCTTACTCCAAAACATTAAAGCTGCGGGTTCAGGTTGCATGGGCCCGTAGCTCTCCTGAGCCTTTCTTACAAGAGGCTTCCGCCTTCTTCAGAAAGGCTAAGGCTCATCCAAAGAACTTAAAGGGCTGTGGGTTATAAAATGTATGTGGGCCCGTAGCTCAACTGGACAGAGTGCTCGGCTTCGGCTTTCGCTTGCGGAAGGAGACACCGAGAGGTTGGGGGTTCGACGCATTTGCTTCGCAAGGCACCCGAAGCAAGTTCGAGACTCCTCCCGGGCTCATGGCTCCTTTTCTGATTGTTTCAGAATCATGAAACAATTACGTCAAAAACTAACTTAAATCCTGTAAAATACGTCACATGACGAATAATTATTTATAAGTAGGGGCATGCATAATATATTATTAGGTGATTTCAAAATGGCATACGAGCAGGTTGGAAGTTGGGCTTTCATCTTGGGCGTAGTAATAGCAGTAATAGTAGGACTAGTGAGTTCATTCGTAGCACTGGGAGTAGCAGGAGCGTGGATAAACCTGGTGCTGGTAATACTGGGATTCATAGTGGGATTCATAAACATAAGTGCAAAGGAACTCAATGACTTCCTTACAGCAGCAATAGCCTTGATGTTGGTGGGAATCGGCTCAGGAGCACTGCTTACAGTAGACACACTAATACTTGGGGGAACCAACATACTAACTAACATGTTAGGAAACATAGCGGTTTTCGTTGCCCCTGCAGCACTGATAGTGTCCCTGAAGGCAGTACTTAACTTGGCTAGAAGCGCTATCTAAGCTCAAAACTAAAAATTATGGTGCGTGCCCAGCTTATAGATGCACCATTCATTTAATTTTAATACTAATCTTTTTCTTGTTTTCTTTCTCCTGAAGTGGTATCTATATCCCTTTTGTTCAAAAAGAAAGTCTTTAAATATGTTCCTGTAAAAAGAATTACTATGATAAGGGCTGATAAGAACAAGTGCCTAAGGTGCGGAGGGTGCGTGGCTGTGTGCCCCCGGTCTGCGCTGAAGCTAACGGAACATGGAATTTCCTGTGTGCGGGACAAATGCACAAACTGCAAGATATGCGTTGAATTCTGCCCGGTTGGAGCGCTAAAGCTTGATGATAAAAAAGCCGGCAGAGATGGTGATGACGAATGATGAATTTTGTTGACGAGAGCTATGATATTGTTATCGTGGGTGCAGGCCCTGCCGGCTCTGCGGCAGCAATGGCCGGCGCCCGTGCAGGCCTTAAGGTTCTCATGATAGAGAAGCGTGCTGAGGTGGGCTGCCCGAAGAGGTGCGGTGAGGGCTTGTCCATACACGGCCTTCAGCGCATGGGCATTGAAAAAGATGAGCGATGGATAAACAGGCACATAACAGGAACGACCGTTTATGCGCCGAATGGCAAGGCAGTGAAGGTGCCTTTTGAGGCAGGCGAGTATGAGGGGTGGATAATAGAGAGAAAGATATTCGACAAGATGCTTGCTGACATGGCTGCGGACGCAGGAGCAAAGATACTAACCAAGACCGAGTGCATGGGCCTTATTAAGAATGAAAGCGGCAGGGCGAACGGCGTCAGGCTTGGTTTCAACGGAGAGCGCTGGGATGTTGGCGCAAAAGTTGTGATAGCTGCTGACGGGGTTGAGTCATGCATTGCACGGGAAGCGGGGATTGATACGAAGAACAAGCCGGTTGATTTTGCGGCCGGGGTACAGTTCGAGATGTCCAACATAGACATAGACCCGGATGTGATTGAGCTATACTTCGGCGCTGAGATAGCGCCTGGCGGGTATGTCTGGTGCTTCCCAAAGGGCGAGCGCAGGGCCAATGTCGGCATAGGTGTGAGGAAGCCATGGGCCAAGAAAAGCGCTATTGAATACCTCAAGGATTTCATAAACAGCAGGCCTGGCCTGAAGAAGGGTTCCATAATAGAGGTAAACGCAGGCGGAATACCTGTTGGCGGGCTGCTTGATGACATGGTCCTTGACAATTTTATGGTCGTGGGCGATGCCGCCCATCAGGTTAATGCCATCCATGGCGGCGGCATAGCAGAGGCGTTCGTCAGCGGAAGGATTGCAGGTGAGGTCGCCGCAAAGTCAATAAAGGCAGGCGACACCTCAAAGAGCGCGCTTTCAGAGTACAATGACAGGTGGTATGAAGAGCGCGGCAATAGGCTCAAGAAGCTGATAAAGCTCAGGGAGGTAGTAGAACGCCTAAGCGACGATGACCTTAACTACCTCGCAGAGGAGCTTGAGGGCACTGACCTCGTGGGCTTCGCAAACGCCAGGGGCTTCGCCAAGCTCGCAAAGGTCCTCATGAAGAAGCCAAGGCTTCTTCTGCTCGGACGGAATCTTTTGTAGAAATCATAATGCAGGGAACGCTTCGGTGGATATTTCACCCAAATCCGGTTGAACTGGTTCTCTCCTCCGCTCTGGGATTCCTTCAAGCATCATCAACATAACTTAAGGCTGCTCCGGTCAGGGCCTGACCTGTTTCACTATACCAACAATCCTGAAGGACAGAGCTTCTCAGTTGAAAACCAGGGCCAGATTCAAGCTCAGTATCGCCCTCTGCCTCAGCTCCACCATGATGACGGTTTGTGGTTACAGGGCACGCCAAACGCCCCAGCCTATCCCTGCAGTTTGTTATTTGAAAGTGTATTTAAATAGGTTTTATGCCGTATGTGCGCTTGTTATGCTTCAGCGCCGCTTAGAGCTGTTTTGCAGGAGCATGAACGCTCCTTAGGTATGTTGCTTATTGCCCTTTCCAGAATCCTCTTGGTGTTCTCCATGTTCTTGGGTATGGTAGCCTTTATCTCATCAAATGAAACCGGCTTTTCGCTCACGCGCCAGCAGTCATAGTCCGTAATCGTTGCAATGGCAGCAAAGCACATCTCCTTTTCGCGGCAGAGTATGGCCTCGGGCACCCCCGTCATTCCTATTAAATCGGCGAACTGCCTGTACATCCGCGACGCCGCGCGGGTCGAGAACTGCGGCCCCTCTATCCTAAGGTAAGTGCCTTTGCTGTGATGGGGTATGTTCAGCTCTTCTGCAGTATTTGAAAGGACACTGTTCATCTCAGGGCAGAACGGCTCTGCAAGGGATACATGGTAGAACCTGCCCTCGTCATAGAATGTGTGCACTTTTTTGCTCATGTCAATGAACTGGTCAACGAAAACCACGTCGCCTGGCTTGTATTCCTCTTTTAGCGAACCCGTTGCGCAGGTTGCGAGCACGCGCTCACACCCAAGCTCCTTCAGGGCCCAGATGTTGGCCCTCCAGTTGACCTTGTGCGGCGGTATGCTGTGCCCGGCCCCGTGCCTGGGTATGAATACAACCCTCCTTCCCCTGAAAACGCCGATAATCATGCCATAAGACGCTGCGCCGTAAGGCGTTGTGAGCTTGAGCTCTTTTGTGTCCTCAACCATACTCGGGTCATACACACCTGTTCCGCCGATTATGCCAATTTCGGCACGCTCTCCTTCAACGGGTGCCGTTTTCATAAAAATAATTGGGGAAAAAATTTAAATTTATAACCGTGTAAAACCAACTATAGTCATGAAAAGATTCGCTGTGATAATGATTCTGCTCTTAATATTTTTCACAAATTCATTCTATCTTGGCATGCTCATGGGGAATTCAGACACGGTTTATCTGTATGCAGGCGATCCCATTATATACGGCGACATAAACGAATCATCATTTTCATCAATATACGTGCCTGCTGTTGACGAGAACGACCATGGCGTTGTTACCCTCCTTACCGTGCAGGCCATAGACGGGGACGGTTCAGGCAAGATACTCGTGAACATTGACCGCATTCTGTTCTGGGGGGACACACAGGATTCGATAAGAACGGCGCACAGTGTTGCGCAGAACATACGCGGGATTGACCTTTCGCACATAGACCTTGTCTACACAATAATCGCCAATGCCTCGGTCATAGAGGGACCGTCAGCAGGGGCCGCAATCACTGTTGCGACAATCGCGGCTGCGGAAGACAGGCAGTTAAACAACAGTGTGATGATAACAGGAACCATAAAGATGGATGGCTCAATAGGGCAGGTCGGCGGGATACTGGCGAAGGCCAACGCAAGCAGGGACCAGGGCGCAGAGCTCCTGCTCGTTCCGCCGGGGCAGTCATATGAGCAGATTACAACCCTTAAATGCCAGTGGGTGGGCTGGGTTGAGCAGTGCAACATTGTTTATGAGACTGTTGACGTGGCCAAGCAGTCCGGAATAGAGGTCATAGAAGTAAAGAATATAAATGAGGCATTGAATTATTTGTTATCATGAATAAAAAAACAGCGAAAAATAGGACCAAAGCGCCGGCAAGCGGAAGGGACACGAGGATTCTGGCAGTCATAGCAGCGGCTGTGATGCTGGCCGCAGGCATATTCATAGGCAATTCAATCAGCGGTTATTACACTTACAGGGTTGAGACTGACATGGCGGGCATTGATTCTCTGTCAACGAACGGGTTCACTGAGGTTGATGTTGCTGTAAGCCCTGCCATAATCCATCTTACCGGCGGCTGCATAAAAATCTCCCTGGCCACAACAGCGGAGCAAACGCTTTCAATAGGAATGGCTTTGAAGGGCATGGAAGGGCCAAGGCCCCTTGCACACGACCTGATGAGCACCCAGATGGAGGTGTTTGGCGTGGAGGTTCTTATGGCCAAGGTGCACAAGCTTGAAAACGGCACCTATTATGCCAAACTTGTCCTGAAGCAGAACAACAGGGTACTTACCATGGACGCGCGTCCGAGCGATGCCATTGCCCTGGCTGTAAGAGCACGGGCCCTGATATACGTAGCTGACAAGCTGATGGAAAAAGAAGGCAAGGCTGCGTGTTAGGTAAGAAGTAACATTTCTTAAACTCTGATAGAAAGCTCGAAAAAATCTCTTGCGTTCCTTCCACACTGCTGCCAGACCTCTTCGAAATCAATCTTCTTTATCTCCGCAATCTTCTCAGCGATAACCCTGATCGCACGCGGATCGTTTCGGTTTGTGGGTTTGCCGTCCGGGCTCCAGCCTTCTGGCGCGAGCCAGGGCGCGTCGGTTTCCAGCATGAGCTTTTCAGGCGGCATGTCCCTTACAATCTTTCGGTGCTTCTTGCTTTTGAGGACAATTGCGTTCATTGAGACCATATATCCGTCCTCGATTACACGCTGAACAAAACCGTTTTCCCCGAACATATGGAGCTGAACACGCCGTGCATCCTCATTTTCCAGTATCCTCAGAGCATCTTCATACGCATCCCTTGCGTGAATCACAAGCGGCTTCTTAAGCTCTTTGGCGAAGGCTATCATGCTGACAAAAAGCTCTTTCTGCTTTCTTTGTAATACACCCTGCCTTATCCAGTAAAAATCCAAGCCCACCTCGCCGATGCCGATTATACTGCTCTTCTTTTCCCTGATTTTGTCCATCAATTCATCAACCTGTTTTGATGTCGTCTCTTTGATGAATTCAGGATGAATTCCTACAGTCGGAAAGACAAAATCCCTGTGCTTTTTCACTATGTCCATTGTAAGGCCAAAGTCCTGCGGCTTAGCGCACGAAGTGACTATCGCTTTTAGCCCTGCGGCCTTGCAGCTCTGAACTATGGCGTCCCTGTCCTTGTGATAAATCCCTTGCTCAAGATGGCAATGCGCGTCAATCATTCTTATTTTTGAACAAATGGGATTTAAAAGTTATATCCTTCTCTTTTTGCCTATATTATCATTATAAGGAAGAACAGTGATGAAAGGAAGAGTATCACGCCGAACACAAAGAACAGAAACCCCACCATGTTTATTCTCCTTTTCAGGCTTGTCAGGTTTATGATGTTTGACATGGTTATCAGGACGACAGAAACCACGAAGAGGAAAAGCGATATGAGTATGAGCAGAAGCCATGTCCTCACGAAGGCCATGGTGTTTGTCAGCTCAAGGTACCTAACCACACCCTGTACGAAGAATGTGTCGGCCAGAACGAAAAGAAGTACCGCATTGAGCTGCAGCCCCGAAAACTGCATGAATGATTTCTCCTGCTCTTTCTTGCGCCTGCCCTTCAGGAGCTGTATGACTTTTTTCTTCTTTCCCATGCTCTATATAATTGTCTGGTGGATATATATTAATCTGGTTTTTGGCCTGCAAAACAATGCCTTAAAGCCTGTGGTTTTCAGTGGAAAGTCACAGGTTTATGCACCTGCCTTCATCGCCGTTGCCTGCGCTCCAAGATTCCTGCGCGCAGCCGCTTACAGCTATTACAACTGAAAAAAGAATAAGTAAAGCAATTAATCCTTTCATGCTTAATTATTGGCTATTTACTAAATAAATATCTTAAAAACAATCTAATTCCATGGACGGTAATAAGTTTTCCGTGGATGGTTCAGGGGAAGCAGCGGCTCCTGTAAAGGCCTCTGAGAAGAAGGAAATATCAGCGCTTGACCTGCGCTTTCTTTTGAGGGAGCTGAAGCCCGCGCTCTTGGGGGGAAAGTTCCGGAAGATATACCAGTACGGCCGTGCGGGCACGAAGCAGCTGCTGTTTGAGGTATTCACGCCCGGAAAGGGCGCATTCTGGCTTTACGTTGACAACAGCAAGATATTTCTGACGAAGCGCAAGAAGGCCACGCCTCAGGAGCCGCCGAGCTTCTGCATGTTCCTGCGCAAGCATCTGATGGGCAGGAAGATAATTGGCCTGGAACAGTACGGCTTTGACCGCATAATAGAGCTGACAACAGCAGACAATATCCTGATATTCGAGCTCTTTTCCCCTGGCAACGTGATACTCTGCGACCGTTCGCACAACATAATCATGCCCCTGGAGATACAGAAATGGAAGACACGCACAATAAGGGCAAAGGAGCACTACAAGTACCCGCCATATGTGACAAACCCATTCAGGCTGGACTTTGACGAGCTGCGCAGCTCCGTGCTCAGGTCAGAAAAGAGCCTGCTGGCACATCTGGCAACCTCGCTCGGCCTCGGGCCCGTATACGCTGCAGAGTTATGCAGGCGCGCCGGAGCTGACGGGAATTCCGCTGCAACAGAAACAGGGCTTGAGAGAATGCTCCGGTTGCACAAGGCCATTGAAGCAATGGACAAATCCCAGCTCAGGCCCATGCTCTATGAAAATTTCACCTCGCCGGTGCCGCTTGAAATATACAAAAGCGGGGGCAGGGAAGCAGAGAGTTTCTCCGATGCGCTGGATGACTTCTTCTCTGGGCAGGAGATACAGGTAGTTGAAGAAGAGAAGAGGGCCGCAACAGAGGAGCAGGAACAGAGGATTGAGAAAATCATGGAGAGGCAGGGGGAGGCCAGCGGCAAATGGGAAAGGATAGAAACAGAATCAAGGGAGAAGGCAGAACTCATCTACAACTATTACAGCAGCGTTGAGGACGTGCTGAACGGCATACGCAAGGCGAGGGACATGAACATTCCGTGGGCGGGGATAAAGGAGAGGCTGGAGCAGGAGGCCGAAGGTGACATTGTAAGGGAGATAAGGGAGGGCGATGGCATTGTAGTCATAGAGCTCGGCGGAAAGGATGTGGAGCTTGACATAAGGCAGAGCGTTGAGGAGAACGCCGCCCGGTATTATGAGGACGCGAAGTGGGCAAAGAAGAAAAGGATTGGAGCGGGGGAGGCGATGCAGGAACAGGAGCAGCGGCTTGAGGAAGCGAGGACACGGCCGGAGCAGCCCGAACAGCCACTTTTCTTAAAGACGCGTGAAACAATCCCGGTCAGGCAGCCTGAAGCAAGACAACCGGAACCAAAGCCCGTGAAGAAACTGTGGTATGAGAAATTCAAGTGGTTCTTCTCTTCGGACGGGCTGCTTGTAATAGCAGGCAGGGATGCGGAGCAGAATGAAACAATAATAAAGAAGCATGCAGAACCGAATGAGCTGGCTTTCCATGCCGACATCCCAGGCGCTGCTTTTGTCGTCATCAAGAGAATAGGCGATGACCTGAGCCCGGTAGAGCTTGAAACAATCCCGGATGACAGCAAGAAAGAGGCAGCCGAGTTCGCCGCAGCGAACAGCAAGGCATGGAGCAAGGGGCTGGGGGCTGTGGACATATTCTCGGTGCCTGCGGAAAGGGTTACAAAAAGCCCGCCATCGGGACAGTATCTGGGCAAGGGCTCTTTCATGGTGGAGGGCGAAAGGGAATGGTACCGGGGGGTGGAGCTGAAGCTGTGCATAGGCGTAAAAATGGACAGGGACAGGGATACAGTGCAGGTCGTTTCAGGGCCGCTCATGGCAATGAGGAAGAATTCAGACTACTTCGTAACGATAAAGCCCGGATTCAAGAAAGGCCCGGAACTGGCAAGGATGATAAGGAACCGAATACTCATAAAGGCAAGGCCGGAGGATAAATACCTTATAGAGAAGGTCTCACTTGACGACATACAGAACGTCATCCCTGCGGGAATGGGGGATGTTGTTGAAAATGCGAGGGACTTTTAGAACCTTTTTACTGGTAACGGTTGATGCCGGATAAGCGCATGGCAGATTACTGGTAACTAATTGCTCAGGGGTTTACCAGCACAATGGGATTACTTTATTCATCAGCTGTTTGTATCCCGGGTCCAGGCAATAGTCCGGGTCAAAAGGCATCTCCTTTGAGAGGCAGAACTGTATTGCTCTGATGCCGTCCTCACCTGCTGATTCCCAGAGCCCGTCTGCTTCGTCTTCAGGGATTGCAACTCCCGATGACTGGTTCATGAGAACCTGCTCCGCGGGCCTGTCGTATGGGTTCCAGTCCGGTTCATGGGGTTGGGGCCCGGATATCTTGAAAAACATGCCAAGCACCTGTTCAGGATATGCGCGCATCAGATTGAAGTCCAGGATATAGCTTTCCTTTTGGTGTTCTTCATCCGTTTCGCGAACGGGCAGGCTGCCCGCGAAACCATCCTGCAGGGCCTTTCCAACCGTGTCGCCCGTCTCATACAGCACAAGTCCGCTGATATTGTATTTGATTATAAGCCCTATTGTCTGGGGTATGGTGCTGTTCACAACCCAGCCCCATGCATCGTCTGTCGGAAAAACGCTCCTGAAAGGAAGCTTGTAAACTATGAAGTCGTACCCTGTGTAATTGAAGTCAGGAGCATCCTTTTCGGAACCGGGGTATTCGCAGGGCCCGCCGTCATTTGTTGCAAATCCAACCTTGCCCGAAAATCTCTGCCTTATCCCGGGAAGGATTTCCTGCATCCAGCTGCTAAGCATTTCCCTTTCGTCTTGGCAAAGGCTGGTTAAATCTGTGCCGTATTCCAGCAGTGCCGTATTCGCCTCCTCGCTCGGAATGAACGTTTCAATGTTGTGTTGCTCGGCTATTTCCGCCCATTCCATGACGTGCGGCTCAAACATATCAAGTATCTGGCTCTGCTCAGTCAGCGCAATATAGTTTCCGCTGTCATACCGATAGGGGAAATCATAGGCTGTATGAGCAAGCGAAAGCCATATCCTGAAACCGGACTTTGAAAACGCGTTCAGATAGAAAAGGTAGACGTCCCTGCCGGGTATGTAGAGCTCCTGCTCCACTGTATCAGCGGCATACTGCACCTGAAGCCATACCGTATCAATGCATGACTGTTTCACCTGACCGATATTGGAAAGGGCCCATCTCATATCCCTTATATCGTTCAGGAACAGTCCATTGTAAGGGGCAGCCGAATCCCTGCTCCCATTTATTGCAACATCCGAAATCGGTTTTGGCAAAATTGTTTCATTGAGCTCCGAGAGAGCACATGAATACTGCTGATAATCGCCCCCAACAAGGGCTGATAGCATTGCAGTAAATGTTTCACTGTCTGCCGCTTCGCTTTCAAGGATTCCGCCCATAACGGGGTTTAACTCTGATGTCCCGGCAGAAATACACCCGGAAACAATCAGTATCGCCGGAGCCAGAAAAATCAGGCATCTCATATATTATAATTGTTTCTGTTAAAAAAATAACCTTAGTAAACTACCATATCTAAAGCTTATGGATTTTCAATCAAGAAGTGAATCAAGGCTATCCAAGTTTCCTTTTTGCGAACATCACAAGGTCGTAGACTTCTCCCTTTCTTTCAGCCTCACCGACATAAATGTATACTGCCGCGTCAGGCAGACCGGACATTCTATGGCCCCTGTAACCGGAATCCCTGGGGATTTCGTAAACCATGCCGTCAACCAGCTCCCAAGCGAAGGGATATCCGTAAACCCTGCCCGGTAGAACGGCCAGGACTTCGTCCTTGTGTTCCATAAACTCCTGCGGACTGCTGAACCGTGGCCCGATTCTCCACATTCTTTTGGTCCATTCTGCCATTGTTATGTTAAGCTAAAAAAGCTTTTAACTGCCAAAAAACCAAAACTTTTATTAATCCTGAAACAATAATATTACATGGCAGGAAAATATCTTTTTTTGGCGATGCTCATAAGTGCATTCATAGTCGTTTCCATGAACACAGGCTTTCTGGAAGGTTCACCATATTCTGGAGGCGTTGGGGAAGCCTCACTTGATATCAACACCTTTGGCGATACTAATATGGTGTCCTTTGCTGTCAACAACATAATAATATTTCTGATACTCACGGGAGTGGTATATTTCTTTGTAAGAAGCATAGTGAACAGTTTCGGGAATTTCTCCGGTTCTAGATAAGGCTGTCCAGCTTCCTGAGGAACTGTTTCAGGCTGCCCTTCGGTATCCGGGCCCCTGCAGCGCGGGGAAGCCCTCCCCCGGAGCCGCTTATTGGTTCCGCAGCACGCTCCGCGAGCTTGCCGAGGTTCAGCCCGGGGTCGCGGCTTCTAATTGTTATGTCGGCGTGCCCTGCCCTCTCGTAGATGCAAAGGCCGATTGGCCTGTCCTTCACCGTGGCTGCAAAAAGCGCGGAAGGGCCCCTGAAGCCGAACGCAGGAATGCCCTCAAGGTAAGCTATTTTGTCCATAGCCCTGGCCTTCTTCTTGACGAATTTGTAGAGCCTGAACTCCCTATCAACGGCCCCCTTGGCGCTCTGAACAAGGCCGGGCACATCCGAGGGGTTCTTCCCTTTTGCAAGGGTCCGGAGTATGTCCCGCTTGGCCCCATAGCTGCCGAATTCATCGTTCTTTATGCCCGTGACCAGAGTGGATACCTCAAAATAGAGCATGTGCATGTCCCAGTTAAGCATATTCTGCCTTGAGAAGTGCGTTTCGTCCATGTAATCGCCGATTGCGCCGTAGACCGCAAGCCATGACTTCTCAGCAGGCAGCTGGTTTTTAAAGTGCCTGTAGACCTGCTCTGCAGTGCATGCATTCTCTGCGTGCGACAGGGCGTTCATAAACCGCAGGTTCCTTTCCGTTATGCCGGAAGGCAGCGGGTGGTGGTCAAAATAGAGCAGTTCACTGCCTGCATCGTACCTGTTCTTCAGCTCATCAAGGATGGCCAGCGCATCCCTTTTCGTAAGGGCGATATCGCAGATGACTATTCTCTCCGGTTTACTGTGCCCGCTGTCATTTCCGTTGTCCATAAGGTCGGCGAGCAGCGACACGGGCTTGGTGAAGAATACCCTGGAGCCCGGGAACGCGGAGAGTGCAAGGGCTCCGGCGCATATGCCGTCGCAGTCCGCATGTGTGAGAAGAAGTGTCCGTCCCATCCGTCACCGTCCTTTAAAAGCACACTTGGGGTGGATAAAATATGCCATATGATAAATATGTGGAGCGATACTTAAAGAAAGTTAGGGAAGAAGTCAGCGAGCCGAACAGGCAGCTGATTCTTGATTTTGCAGCACAATGCAGGGCTGAGAGGCTGAGCGAGGAACGGCTTAGAGAATATGTCAGGTTGCTTTACCGCATTGAGTCCATGCTTGCTAAGCCCTTCCCAGAGGCAACGAGGAACGATATTGTGAGGGTAATCAATGCATTGGACGCCGTAGAAGAGAAGCACATGGGCTATAACGGCAAAGAGCCCCGAATCATCAATGAAAAGCTCTCGGAGAACTATCTCCTTGGCTACAAGATAACCTTAAAGAAGTTTTACAAGTGGCAGAACGGTGGGGAGGAGTATCCAGACTGCGTGAAGTGGCTGAAATGCACACAGAAATCGGGTCCGAGGGTCAGTAAAGAGGACATACTCAGCCCAGAGCAGATAATGAGCATTGTTGACGCTTGTGATACTCTCAGAGACAGATGTTTCATCCACATGACCTATGAGCTTGGTGCGAGGTCTGGGGAGATGATTGAGTTGGTCAGAAAGGATGTAAAGTTCACGAATGAGGGTGCCGTTATTGCCGTGACAAACGAGAAATACAGGAAAGGGGAGAAGCGATACATACCGATAGTCAATTCCATGCCTGATTTGGTCCTTTACATGAAGAACATGCCAGATAAGAGCCCAGACGCCTTTCTGTGGGTATGTGAGGGCAGGAAGAACAATGGCAACCAAATATCAAAATCTGCTATGGGTAGGATATTGAAAAGGGCAGCGGAGAGGGCTGGCGTCAAGAAGAGGGTCTGGTTGCATCTGCTTAGGCATTGCCGTTGCACTCATGTGAGCCACCTGTTGACGGACGCTGTCAAGCGAGAGATGTTCAACTGGTCCAAGCGAAGCGACATGCCTGCATATTACACACATCTAAGCTCAGAACAAACTCAGGAAAGCATACTGGCTAATGTCTATGGTATTAAGAACGGCGAGGGCACAGACCTGTTCTGCCCATGCTGCAAGGCTAAACAATCATCATCCGAAATCAAGGAAAACCAGAGATGCTGGCGGTGCAACCATCCTCTGGACGAGAAGGCGATAGCCAATGAGGTTAACCTTAGGGCAGAAATGGAAGATTTGAAAGAGTTCAGGAACAACATCCAGAAGCTCATAGACGAAGCCGTGAAGAGAAAGATAGACGAGATGGGTCTGGAGTATGCTTAGAAATTCTTTTTAAACATTGAAGCCAAATATAAACATGGCTATAACAAGAGTCAAGTCTGGGATACCAGGGCTTGACAAGCTAACTGAGGGTGGGTTCCCGAAGAACTCAATAGTCCTTATTTCTGGTGCCCCTGGCACGGGCAAGAGCATACTCTGTATGCAATATATCTACAGCGGAGCCAAGGCAGGAGAGCCAGGTATTTACGTCACATTCGAGCAGTCTGAGAAGGACCTGATAAGCAACGGCAAGAAGGTCGGGATAGATTTTGCCCCGCTGATAAAGCAGGGTAAGATGAAGGTAATGCATATAAACCTCGGCACATTCGAGCAGTCCATGCTTGATGTGGAAGACCTCATGGACACAATCAAGGGCGAGGTCAAGGCGATGAAAGCCAAGAGGCTGGTCATAGACTCATTGTCATCCCTCATAAACACATTCACGCTTGGTTATCTGGGCAGGAAGTCCGAATCCGATACCGTGGAAATAGGCAATACCAAGCTCATACCCCTTGTGATAGATGAAAAGCCAATTTCAAGGACCATAGTTTGGAATGCCATCAACGACCTCAAGGGCACGGGGTGCACGGCATGCGTCACATCAGAGCTTTCTTCTGAGTCCAAGTGGCTTAGCAGGGATACTGTATCTGAGTTTGCGGTGGATGGCATACTCAAGGTTGAAGCCGAAGCCGTTGGCAAGAAGCTCCAGAGGAACATAGTTTTGGTGAAAATGAGGAGCACGAAGATTGACGGCGGAAGGCACAGCATGGACATAACAAGCAAGGGCATCAAAATGCTTGATTAAGCCGAGATTGTGAAGGACAAATACCCTGCCGACAAGTCCTTTTCTATGTTTTTGAGTTCTATTTCCTTCTTCTCCATGCCCGATATTATGCCAGAAAGCAGACCCCTGAACATCGTAAAGTCTATGTCATCATGCCATTTTAGCCACGGGAAGTAGTTCACAGAGACTTCGTATTTGCCCTCTTTGGAAACAGCCAGGATGTCGCCGAAGCCGAGGGCGGGCAGGAAATCCGATATGAATTTGCACGGGTCCTGCTTCCCCGCTATTTTAGCCAGCTTCTTTCCGAACCCGAAGCTGACATCCCAGAGTATGCCAAGACCCTGATTGACCTTCTTCAGCTCCTTTTCAAGGATATACATGAAGCTTGCCTCACAGAGGAAGAACCTCTCACTGCCATAGGTGACATGACCGTGCTTATACTTAAAGAAGCCCGAATCTATGAGATTACGCAATGAGTGGCTTGACCACTTTGCCCGCCTCATCTTGTTGTATTTGCCATACTCGCTGTCAAGCTCGAATGTCTCAAGCTGCGTGCACTTGATTGGCTTGTATTTCATTTTCACCAATGTTTCATAAGGGGCTGCTATTACAAGGCATTTTTTCTTGCTCTTGGATATTATTACACTTTCTACTGTTTTGTCTTGGGTCACATATGCCCAGATTCCAGCTATTCCGCCCCTTTCAAAAATATAGCCTTTGCCATTATGCGAATAGATTAATGAGTCTTCCATTTCGAGCCTGAAAATTCTTTTCTTGTAATCTATTTTTTCATTCATCTTTTTGGCAAAACTTATGGCTTCCATGTATTTGACCATGAGATGTGCATTTTCCATGAAGTCCTTTTCTGATGCCTTATCTATTGTCGTTACCTCAGATGTGCTTGCATAATTCCAGCCGAAATTCTTGCCCATGTTATATAGTATCTTCTGGTCAGCAATTCCGTTCTCTAAGCCAATGCCAATGAAATTGGGGAACGCAAACTCCCTTAGATATATTCCGCCTTCCCCTATTTTTTCGCATATAAACCCAGGTTTGTCTATGATTTCACGTTTAGGCAAAAGTATTGTTCTTATATACCATGACACTACCTTATCTTTTATGCCCATAATACCACCCATGCGAGCATAGCAATGAGTATCATCAGAAATTCTCCATCAACAAAACCGCCATAATACCACCATTTCATTCGTTCCTTTCTTCTGGCATATAATACATAGAGGAAGATGTAAACCAAGAACGGTATAAGAACGACTGATTTGAGTGATGATATTAACAAGAATGCGAAGATTGACAACAGAACCAGAAACAATACCATACAGAATGCTTTGGTTGCCCTTACGCCCCACCTGGCTGGCAGCGTGATTATGCCCGAAGCCGAATCGCCGATAACATCCTTTATGTCAAATATTATTACATTGATTAGGAATGCGATGAAGAAGAAGCCATAACTCAAGAATATTTCATTCGTGAACGAGTAATATGCACCAACTATGAGGCTGCTTAAAGCCCAATTGAGTGCAACTAACAGGTTTTTGATAAAGAATGCCTTCTTGACTCGGAGTTTGGAGTAAATGAGTGCGGAGATTCCTGGGATTATCGCTATTGTGCCTGTCAGATAGTTTACGCTGAATGCTATGAAAATCCCTACAATATAGCACAATGCTGCTATTGATATGAGACCTTTACCATTCTTTTCAATAAACCTTGTCCTTTCTGGAACATTGATATTGTCCTCATTTCTGTCTGTGAACCTGTTCAAATTATATATGAAAAATGACGCAGAGAAGGGGATGAAGAAAAGATTGAAGATGTCGGATTGTGTTAAAAAGTTGAAGATGAAAGCAGTTGAAAGGCTGACTATGCCCGCACCTATAGCCAAATAAACATTGCTATATATCAGGAATTCTAAGAGATTTCTTGACCCCATACTTTATTTTGTGTCTTTGTTAATAAAAAAAGGCACTTATAGCGTGTTCTAAGCCATCCTCTTCCCGTTTGGCACATCCCTTTCTGGCTCCAGGAGCACGACCTCGTCATTGTCCAGGACGAAGCCGAGGACAAGCACTTCTGACATGAAATTCGCCACCTGTTTGGGCGGGAAGTTGACCACAGCCACGACCTGCTTTCCTATCAGGTCCTGTTTGGAGTATAGCCTGGTTATCTGGGCACTGGACTGCTTGGTGCCTATCTCCTTGCCGAAGTCTATCTTCAGCCTGTATGCTGGCTTCTTGGCTTCGGGAAAGTCCTCTGCCGACATTACAGTGCCTGCACGGATGTCCACCTTTAGGAAGTCGCTGAAGGTGATTTGGGATGTCATATAGAGATATAATCATCTGAGTTGATAAATATTTTATAAATTTAAGCATGAATCTTTTATTATGAAGCTATTAGCTGGTCTGAAAAAAGTAATGGAAGATATAGATTTATTTATGTCCCACGGTTGCCCCGAATGTAAATCAAAAGATTATATATCGGAATTCATATTCAAACCAAACATTGTTGTCCATGGTGCTATGATAAGGCATGCATCTTTGGGACCATATTATAGACTTCATTGCAATGAATGCAATCATGAGTGGTATGTCTGATGCGGATTAATTCAACCCAGAACTATAATGTGGTGAGTCTTCCTTTTTTGTCTATCTCCCCAGTCTATTGCATAAAAGGCATTTTTAAAATCCTTAAATTCTATCCAAACATTTTCACCAAAATAAGAATCATTACATATAAGATTGTCTTTTTCAAACCCCCTAATAAGGGTGAAATGACCTCTAAAACCATCCCCACCTGAAAGTTCATTTCTATTGACTATTGCTATGATGAGTTTTCTGTTTTTGATATTCTCAATTATAAAATCAAGATCAATTCTTTGTTTCTTGAATAGACCATTTTTTAATGCGTAACTAAGGCTGCTATCATAGTGTTTGGTATCTACGTTTTGTTCATTCCTTTTATTGAATTCAAGACCTGTAACAGAGTTGAATCTTTGTTTGTCATTGCCAATGGGTTTGACATCCTCATCACTATAATAAATACATGGTATACCATATGAAGATAATAACTCGACTACATAAGACTCAAAGAACCATTTCCCTTTTTCATAACCCATTTTTTTGTAAAGCTCGGGGAAAGAAATCTTAACCTTCGGTCTGAAGAATCTTAATGCCATCATTGTTGTGGGTGGTCCTTGGCATGCTCCATATTCTTCTTTTTTATCGCCTATAAAAGGCACGTTTCTGATTAACATAAAAGTATATTCTTTGGGCATTTTATAAAAACATATCAGAACACTGAATGATAATATATCACTATTCGATACTAACACAAAGCATTTATAAATTTTACATTCATTTTTGAATTATGGAAAGCAAATCATGTGGTGAAGAACATGAGTGACATTGTCTTGGTAAATGTTCCGTTTAACAGGAAACAAAAACTTGAGCCAGAAGAACAAAGATATTTCGATGTATATGAAGAAGTCACATATAGTGGTTTTGATGATGATGTAAAAAGGAGCTATTCTGCATACAGGGATCGGCTTGATGAATATTTTGGCTCTTCTTCACTGCGTGTATATGATGTGCCTGAAATACCTATATGGGTAACGGGGCTATCAGGCGTGTTGGGTGCTGGGGGAATAGACCATGAATTACTCGATATGAATGCTGATAAAATGGGAGAATCCCAGCTACCATATAAATTGAAGAAGACTTGTGGGAGAGTGTTTCTTTTGTCATCTTTCACTAACAATGCAGACAATGCAGCTTATGCCGCAAGTGTGATAAAACAAACCATGGGGGGAGATGCTGTTGTCATTTATGGTGGGCATCATGCAACATTCCGTGCCGAAGAGACACTTGAAAACCCAGACTTTGATATTGTAGTGAGAAATGAAGGCGAAGGGACTTTGCCTGAAGTGCTGGATTACGTCATGAGCGGCAAAAGTCTTGATGGAATTGCTGGAATAACTTATAGACATGATAAAACCATTATAAGCAACCCAAACCGTCCTTTAATCAGGGATTTAGGAACACTGCCACCACAAAATGTGGGTATTCTGCCAAATATATATAAACTAAATTTCTACGGAAGGGTATTTACTTCAAGGGGGTGTCCAAATAATTGTTCTTTCTGTGCCGAGACTATGTGGAATCATAGGAAACCAAGGTTTTTCCCTCTTGATAGAGCATTGGAAGATGTAGACCAAGCATTGACTGAAATGGATGTGAAGTATCTTTTTATTAACGATGAGAATTTTGTCATGAACAGAGATTTCTCGGCTGAACTGGCAAGGAAACTTGCTGGGTATGATATACCATGGTCATGCCAAACGAGGGTTGACCTTGTTGATGAAGGTCTTTTCAAAACAATGAGAGAATCGAATTGCAGGGGAATTTTTTTCGGGGCTGAAAGCGGATCCCAGAGAGTCTTGGATAGGAATAATAAAAGAATAACACTAGCCCAGACACGTAAAGCGTGTGAGATAGCAAAACGATCTGGTCTACAAGTCAATACTAATTGGTTGGTCGGGTTGGCAGGAGAGACGCATGAGAGTGCCATGCAAACCATTGAGATGGCTGAAGACCTCTTGGCAAGAAGATTGACCGATAGAGTTGAATACTATATAGCTGTGCCATATCCAGGTTCCCCTCTAAACGAGAGACCTGATGAGTTTGGAATAACACTTCGGGATATCCCATATTCAGAATATAGGGAAGATAGACCTTCGGTCATTAGTACAGAAGAACTTGGATATATGGATATATTCCATATCTGGAAAGAGGGTTTGGAAAGACTTGCTGTTGGTATGGAAAGAAATTTATAATTTAATTCTTTTCACCCGCCGTTCCAATGAGGACAATTTCCCTATTGCCACCTGATTGTTTCAAATGTCTTAATGCAGCAAATACCGACCTCGATGAATATTCAAAGCTATCATATGCCTCTATATCATCAATCTCCTGATCGGTAATTGAAATGGCTTCTCCGAGTGTTTCGTCCAATGCTCTCATTATTTTGAAATAATTGAAGCATGTATCAGATGCTATGGCTTCAGCCTTTGATTCTGTATATCTATCTAGTAAAACAACCTCATTAAATTGTCTACGCACAAAACCAACATTTACGGGATCCGCACCCGAAACCTGAACTGAGATAAGTCTCGGCATTCTGTCGGTGACACCCATCTGTATAAGATCATTAAAACCTGTATATTGTGCTACAATATTACCGCCACTGCCCACGGGAACCACAACAAACTCTGGAATTCGACCCATCTGAAGGAATATCTCATATGCAATGGTTTTAAGTCCTTGATTATAAGGTATATTAGTGACAGGGAACCCGTTATAAACAGAAGGCTCCGCTCTGCAAAAATCAAAAAAATGTTCATAACTTGTTACAAGACCATCATCACATATGATATCTGAATGTTCTTTTATGGCAGCCATTTTTCTTGCGGATGTACCCTTTGGTATGAACGATATAGGTTCCAGACCTGCTCTTTCAGCGTAATATCCCAGTGATATCGCAGCATTACCGGTTGAGGGTATTGCTATCTTTCTTTTCCCAGAAAAAATGGCATCTGAAACCATGACAACCATTCCTCTATCCTTGAAACTTTTAGTAGGATTCGTACTCTCATCTTTCAAATACACATTTTCACATACCTCTTCTAATGGTGTATCGCCTTCATCATCCAAGACTGTATCGGATATCTCAAATGGTATATAATCCCTGAATCTTGCAGCTCCATTTGATTCATCTGGCTTCAATCTATCTGGAAGATCATATGTGGGTGTCCAAATATTCATTGGAACGCCTCCAATATCGTGTTCAGGGTGTCTGTGGTCACTGGGATATTCTGCTCTTAAACCGCACATGTCGCAAGTCAAATATGATATTTTCATATCAATCACCTAAAGCGTCAATTATTCTTCTTGGAATGCTTCTTGAATCAACAACCTTTATTGCAGATTCCCAGACTGGATAACAATATTCGCATTCTGTTTCCCCATAAAGCTCATTTGCATCATAAGTTTTGTTGTAATTCTTGATGGCGGCTACAATCCTTTTATCACAATATCCACAGTTCCCAGCAGTCTCGTGAGGAAATATTTCATTTCTGTCAGCACCAGGTGCAGACCCTTGACTGCCGCTTAATACCTCTTCATCAAAATAACCACCCAATCTAAGGTCTGTCTCTCCAACACCTTTTCTTATACCCTTTACAACTTCGATGACACTCCACAACCACGGTACCCTGTATAAACCCATCCTGTGCAAATAATCTGTTAATGAGTGTGCCTGCAGTGACGTAGGTTCAATAGACACTGCATCTGCGCCCTTTTCGAATGCATATATTGATGTTCTTACTGCATCTTCAATTGCTTCATTTTCTGTCAGAAACGGGGGTTTCTGGTTAACATAAGCAAGAGCCCTAAAATCAAAATCGTGTAGTGTTTGAATAGCAGTTGAGAAGACATCAATATTGGGAAGATTTTTATGATGGCAGAGCCCTCTGATAGTATCATCGGTTGATTCTAGTCCTATTCCAACCTCAATCATCCCGTCATTCACATCCCTTATCGCCCTTAACGATTCTGGAGTGACATATTCGGCTCTGGATTCAATAATGGTCTTTTTAATACCTGGCAAAGATGCTATGGATTTAAAAATCCCTTTCATGGCTTCAATTGGAACCTCTTCTCTGTTAAGAAAACTTCCCAGATTATAAAGACAAAGAACCCGGAATCTGTTTATATCAAAATCAAAATGTTCTTCTATAGCACTTCCATCGACTATACTGTTCCATTGAGTCATATATTCATCAGAAGTAATAGGAGTCTCTGTTGTGCCATCAAAATGACCACACATTGAACAGCCGTGGTTAAGACGATAATGGCTGCATCCAGTTGACCTCAAGACTACCATAATCCTATCAATAGTTTCACCTTCAAACCAGAATTGATTAATTTCAATTTCGGCTGGTTTCGTATGATCATATTTTCTGGTGGGAACCCCATTTCTAAGCTCTTTAAGCTTTTTCTCAATGAGGGACATTGCCTTTTCATAATCTTCCATAACATCACCAAATAGAATCATTAATCGTAGATAAAACAGGTCTATATTTCGTTCCAGAGTTGGGTATCTCATCTACTTCATGGAGATACACGCTTGTGTCACCCGGAAGTAATTGGTATAGGCTGTTTCTGATTCTTCTCTTTTGTGAAGGACTTAGGTCAAATCTGCCTTTGGTAACATAAATATCAATTACGTCCACCGCAGACTGTACAATTTGGTATCTCATTCCGTGTATTGGGACATCAAGATCAAGATACCAGTTATAAGCAATATCCATGAAACAGCTGGCTGGAATTATTTCACCATCTTTCGTGGTGATGGAATCCATATATCTTCCTCTGGGCGACTCCATTACCCTGAAATTGCTTCCGCATGCACAGCTTGGTTGGTCTTTTATGCTGCCAATATCACCCTGAGAATATCTTATTATCGGTGTAGCTTCATTTAATAGGTTAGTTCCTATTATTACACCCTCTTCCCCATTCGTAATACTTCTGCCATTTTCCGTGTCAACAATTTCTATATAACAAGCATCTTCTTCTATATGATATTTCCCGTTGGTACATTCCAGAGCGATTCTAGTGAGCTCTTCGCTACTAAATTCATCCCTGACAGGAACACCAAAGAAATCAGAAAACTCTTCTCTCTCCCTTTTGGTGGTCTGTTCCGAGTGCACAACAATGAGTTCCACACCAGAATTCCTTATGTTTAGTCCTTTGCCCATCATTCTTTTCAAATATGTTGGATATACTGACAATATTTTGGGTCTTATTTTTTCTATTTTTGCCGATGCATCCTGAACAGAAGTTGTTGTGGGAAGAAATTCTGTTGGGTATTTGCCATCTATTGACGACACCCACCATGGACATGTGTAAATAAAAAGTGCACGGTCATCTGCTCTATAGTTTCCACCACTCTGGAAATAGAATTGCCTCGCCCCCTGTATAGTATCCATATAAACAGCCCAAGGGGATACAGCCATAGTGACAAACCTACCACTGGAACCAGAGCTTCTTGTGGTAAATTCGGTATCATATTCACTACTTATTACCTCATTGGGAAACCCATCAATAAGTTCGTCTTTCATCAATATAGGCAATCCCCCAAAGTCTTCCCACCCCTTTAAATCCCCAGGTTCAAACCCCACATCTGAGTATTTTCTTCTGTAAAGCTCTACTGTATTGAATGCATGTCTTATTAACTGCTTTATGCGTCTAAACTGCCAATCATTTATTTCACCAGGTGACTTTTTACAGAAATCCCGTATAAGACGCCAATCTGACATCATTTTTCCGAGCCGTCCATGATCTTCGGGAGTTTCTCTTCTTTTATTGCTTGTCCCAAGACTCAAATAATCATGTTCGTTTATCATTTAAAATTCACCCCATCGCCATCTTTCAACACATAATCCATCCCAATAATCCTACCATCTGGAATATCTAAGCTTCCGTAGATTCTTGCATTTTTCATCCTCGATGTATTCAAACCAAGTCTATCAACGAAATCTCTGACTGTGACATCTTGGTCTTTAGAGAAAATGAGCGGGCTTCCATCCCTTTTTCCATCCCTTACACAATATACTCTTTTGATGCCCAACAACCTGTATATTTCTTCCCCAACTGCTTCAGGAGAAGATATGTCTACTGTGTTGCAGCCATCGTAATCGAAGTCATCCCATGCTGCAATAAAGGTCGGTTTTTGGATTATTTCATCATTTGGTCTATTTTTATGTTTCTTTGATTCAGAATGATTGCCATATATAATAATGAGATAATCTTCCAAAACAGAGATTGCACGTTCAGCATCGGATTTATTCCTGGCTGCTATACATATTACATCTGAATTTCTGATAAAATTGCCCTTTTTTCTGTCATTGTCCCCCTCATACAGGGGTGGGACTTCAATCATATGTATTGGTATATCATTGAATGTGAACAGTCCAACTTCAGGTTTATAGGTAGTGAATGGTGTTTCAGTCACATCTGGTCGTGAATCGGTTAAATTTCTAAGCAATGTGCTTCTTCCAGAATTTGTCTCTCCGACTATAACCACTTGCTGATCATATCTGAATGAGTCAAAGGGATTAAAAGACATGTGTCTTCCTTTGGAACCTGTTTTTCTTCTTAATATCCCAAGTTCTTTTTTATACCCAGCTCGAAGTTTCAAGTCTCTGGGGTCTTTTGGGTTCAAGTTGACTAATTCTTGTAATATTTCGATTCTTTCTTCCTCGGTGCTCACATGTTTGAGTTGTTCTCTCTTTAACATGAATGCTATATTCTGATTTTTCATTATTGTACCACCATATAGATACTAAAAGGCATAAATTTTTATAGTTTATTATATTTTAACCCAATTTATTCTCATGATAAAAACGATAATCTTCGACTTGGGAGATGTATATGTTTCAGTTGACGGACCGTTGCAACTGAGCAGAAAGTATAATCTGCCTGTAGATGAAGTCGAAAAGGCTGTCGAAGAGGAATACATGAAATGTGCAACCTCAAAGGAGAAATCAAGGCAGTTCTGGATATGGTTTAAGGACAAGTTCAAGATTGATGACAGCGTGGAGAACATAAGGAAAGTCATGGTGCAGTCAATTTCCCTGATAAAGGGGACATTCGAGCTTGTTAAGAAGCTCAAAAAGAACGGGTATAAAGTGCTGTTCCTTTCGAATTCCCATATAGATACAACGCCTCAGCACAAGAAGCAGTATAAATTCCATAAACAGTTCGATGGCGGTCTTTTTTCCCATGAACACGAATTTTTCAAGCCAGACAAAAGGTTCTATGAGCAGTTGCTCAGGGAAACTAAATCCGAACCTGAGGAGTGCGTCTACATTGATGACAGGGAAGCGAACCTTAAGCCAGCGAAAGAGCTCGGCATGAAGGTCATTTTGTTCAGGAACCCCGAACAATTGAATGAAGAACTGGAGAAGTTGGGTGTCAAACATGAATCTGTCTGAGTTTCTTATTGAATCCAAAAGAGAGACCTATGCGTCATCTGGTGAAAGTGGTGAGAAGATTGTTAGTGATGGCAGCAAGGAATTTGTTCACGAGAGAGTGCCCTTCAAATACAGAGATAGATATTTTGGCTCCAACCCATTTGCTGGTGAAGAAGTTGTCTGGCAGAACGGGAATATAGTGTGGATTATGAACTATTATGGAAAGGTCATCTCCAAAACCGTCTCAGTTCAGCAAGTATATGAGTTCTTGAAGAAATGCCTGATGAAAGTTGAGCCTGACAAGCCGTTCAGGGGTCCAGAGCGATTTGAAGAGAAAGGATTCTCATATGTCAACGAGGTTAATGGCGATATGAACAGCTTCAATGGAACAGAAAAAATAAGCTATGATGGAAAGGTTGTTTATGTGCTTTTCTACCATGGTGGGTTGGTGAAAAACACCAATTAGTCTATTTTATTTTTGTTTCTTCCAAGATATTGACAAAGACTTTTTTTCCACCTTTCAGAAACCTCGGCTTTTCCATAACACAGGATGATTTCATTACTATCTCATAAAATCGGCTCGGACCATTTTTTCCATGCGATTTAACTACGCCATTGGCTTCAAGTGTTTTAAGATGTTTAAGGACAGTCTTTTTATCTACGCCAGTATCTTCAGCTATCTGACCAGTCCGGGCTTTTCTGAACTTAATCATTGAATGTAGAACAGCATTGAAATTTTTATTGAGTATATAAAGATTTTGGGAGTCCAGAAGACCTTTCTTTCCTTTTCTGAGATGTGCAAACCAACTACCGTAGACTTCTTTTTGAACCTTTGCTAAGTCCTTTTTGGTCCATTTATCCATAACACCACCTGTAACGAATTTTATTATGGATTTAAAGTATTTAAAAACCACTTCAAAACCATTCTTGGGTTTTGTGGTAGAAGAAGGCGTGCATTCGGCACTCAAAGAAGCATGCTGTATATTGAAGATGAAAAAATCATCGTTTATTCGTTACTGTGTTACAAAAACGCTTCAAGATTTATCGGTTTTATCAAAACAGTTCAAAGGTAACAAGAAAATCCGAAACAGGACAACTTTGGAGGATAAGCATGACGAATGAAAAGATGCTTGCTGATATCATGGATTTTGTAGACACTGAAGCAGAGAAAAGAGTTTCAGAGCTCCTCAAAGAGGGCAAGTTAAGAAGGAAGTCCGACCCCAAGAGGTCGGACAAAGGTGGTCAAAATGTTGTTGGAGAAAAACCTTAAAAAGGACGGGGTTCACGAAGCAGGACTACTTTTTGTTAGATATTTTTTTGAGAACATCTACCGAATAGCTGAAAGAAAGCCGAATGGAAGATATTTCCTGAAGAGGCGATGCTTGAACCTATTCATGGCACAAAGGTTTCATTTCTCCAAGAAGAAAACAAACGTTGTGCTTAGACTCCTATCTGATGCAGGTCTCATTGAAAAAAGAAATAGGGGGTTGTTTTTTTATGACTGGGAATAGTTTACATCCTGATTGGCTTGAACTAAGCCCAGAAGAAGAGGAAGCAGAGAGGGAAAGAAGAACTATAGGTAGTCCCTATATTTTTGATGAAAGCAGGATTTTGAAAAATGCCACATTCGTTTCATGTAAGTTGAACCAGGATACCTTTGCATTCGGTTTGTTTCTCCCAAGAGAGGTCCATGTCAGAGACAGGGATGGTGGAGTAATAGGCAACGACCAGGTATGGAGCCCAGTCCTCATTGATTCAAACCACGAATTACATGAGCCGACAAGAGAATTTGAGATTGAAGAAAGAATAAAATTCAAGTCAATTCCATCAAATATTGAACTGCGGTGGGGTCTATCATCCATACAGGACTATTTGGAAGAAAAAACACCCAAAATAAATCCCAAGGTATTATTCCAGAAGATTAAAAATCAATATCAGAAATTCATGTTTTTCAGGGATGATTCTTGGTATGATGTCCATGCTCTATGGGATATTGGGACCTACCTGTTCATGTTGTTTAGTGTTTTCCCAATCTTTGAAATGCGTGGCATTGCTGGAACCGCCAAGACAAAATGCATGAAAGTAAGTAGGATGATGGCATTCAACCCTACCGACATCATGATTAACCCTTCTGAGGCGACCCTTTTCAGGGAAACGCATGATAAAAGACCGACCAAATACATAGATGAAGCTGAAAGACTTTTTCGCTACAATAGAAACACAAGCAGCATAGAAAGCGATTCAAGGGTAGAGTTAATTAACGGCTCATACGCCAAAGGCAGCACAGTTCCGAGAGTAGAAAAGATTAACAACAAGTTTGTAACCATTTATTATGATTGCTATTCTCCAACACAAATCAGTTCAATCCGTGGTCTTTTCGGTGCAACTGAAAGCAGAGCCATTACACATATAATGACGAAAGCGTTAGACAACGACAAAAGGGGAGAAATGGAAGTTGAAGATTATGAGAATGATTACATATGGAAGGAGATAAGGGATGACCTCTATGTATTTGTTCTACAAAACTGGAAAATTATTGAAGACGCCTATCTTAATTTCAAGGACGATGTCAAGATAAAGAAGAGGGACCTACAGCTATGGAAGCCCATATTCGTTCTGGCTAAGATTATAGACATTGGGTTATTCGATAAATTAAAAGAGTTTGCAACCAGGACATCGAGGCAAAGAAGGCAAGATTCTATACCAGAAGGGACTCTTGATTACAATCTATTATGTGTAATGAAACAACTCATAGAATCAGGTAAGACTAAGGTTTATGTAGAGGAGATTAAAGAGGTCTATAAGGAATCTTATGATGCTGAAATAAGAAGGGGATTCAACAAGACATTATCAACAAGATTGGATAATCTCGGATTCAAGGAACTTAGAGATAAAGACCGCAATGGTTCTTTTTTTGATGTCCCCAGAGAGATATTCAATACCATTATATCCCCGATTTGTCCAGATTTATCATCACAATCGCCACAATCGTCACCATATGTTACGCAGTATATCGAAAAGGATAAATCGGATTGTGATGAAAAGATGATGGAAAATAATGAACCAGTTGGTAAACAATGTGATGAATGTGACGCAAATGATGATTGTGACAGTGATATTGAAGAAAAGTTTCTGAATTATTTCAAAGAAAAACATCCGAATTATGATGGAAAGGACGGCTTCAAGGTTGATTCTCTGGCATCTAAATTTGGATTAACTATCGAACAGGTTGAAAACGTTATTAGAAATATACAGAAAATAGGTATGATTTTCGAGGTTCATCCTGCAATATGGAGATTAAATAGGTGATTTAGTGCATCCATCGGTTAATGTTAAAAGTTAGTTGGTTAATATGAAAAAAAGGTCATGGACAAAGGACAGATTAAATGCAGTAGAACAGCTTCTCGGAGAAGGTAAACCATACAAATCCATAGCCCGTGAGATGGGAACCACAGTCAGCATGGTGAAATACCTTGTCCACAAATACAAGCTCCATTCGGGCTCCAGAAAGGGAAAGATGCTGAAAGACAAAAAGCAGCTGAGCATCGCACAAAGGATTGCTATACTGAAGGGAGAAGCGATAAGAAGAGACAAGCCGAGCCACTTCTTCACGGATGAACAGCTTGAGTCTTGGCTCTGGGAAAAGCACAGAATTAAGGGATGCAAGGACTTCTGCAGGGATGTCTTGGGTGTGGAGCTGCAAGCATACCAAGCCAAGATGGTTCAAGCAATGCAGACCAAGCCCCGTGCCCTGTTCTGCACGGGCAGGCAAGCTGGCAAGGATTTCACAATATCAGTATTCTCAATCTGGCGGTGCATCTGCAACAGCAATGAGAAATTCCTGATTGTTTCGCCATCCCAGAGGCAGTCAGCACTCCTTTTTGAGAGGATAACGGCATTGATAGCGGGCTCCATTGAGCTCTTCGATTCGGTAAAAAGGAGCAACATGGAAGTCCTTGAGTTCACAAACGGCTCGAAGCTATACAACCTGCCTGCAACCGGTCACATAAGGGGCTATACCGAGGTCACGGGCATATTCATGAACGAGACAGCCCATGGTCTTGACGAAGAGGTATTTGCCGCTTGCGAGCCCATGTTAGCCACGACCAACGGGTTCCTTCACCAATTCAGCTCCCCTGCAGCCTGCATGGGTCCGTTCTGGGACTGCTACAACAATCCGACATACTTCAAGCTGGAGCCCGTATACCCCTCGAAATTCGGGCTCCCATCAAGTGCGAACAAGTATGTCTCGAAGAGGTGGCTTGAGCTCCAGAAGCAGACGCTTTCCCATATCCAGTATGACATGGAGATTAATGCCAATTTCAGCGAATCCATAAAAAACTTCTTTCCAGCACGCCTCTCAGATAGGATTACGCAGGAATACGATTTTGTGAGCTTCCCGCAGGACGGGCTGAAATATTTTCTGGGGATTGATTGGGGCAGAATCAATGACTATAGCGTCTTGAATATTATATCTCAAGACGAAATGAAGCAGCTAAGGGTCGCACTAATCAAGCAGTTCAGGAAGCCTTTCAGCGAGCAGGTGCAGGAAATAATCAGGCTGCACAACAGGTTCAGGTTCCTGAAGATAACGGCGGAATATACGGGTCTGGGCATGGGACCCTGCGAGCGGATTAAGGAAGCAGGGCTACCTGTCAGCTTCTTCAAGGCAACCAGCGAGAACAAGGAGAAGGCGTTCAATTATCTGCTCAAAACAATGGAATCGGGTTTGTTGACTCTGCCGAAGCACCCTCAACTGCAATATGAACTGCGGACTTTCCAGTATGACTTCAACCCACAAGGCAGGATGCGGCTGCACCACGTCAGCGGTGGCTCTGATGACCACGTGGATTCCCTCTGCTTCGCTGTCCTGTCAACCAAGGACGCTTTTGATGAAGAAGCGATGAAGAAATTCTATGATGATTACATCGAATGGGATAACTCGTTCAGCAGAACAAGTTTTAGCAACTATATTTTCAGGAGATAGTCAAAATGTTATTTTTGTAAAGTGGCTTTACAAAATTAGAAGGATATTACTGTTAAGCCACTTAACACTAATATAATTTAGAAATTGATAGCCCAGCAGTCCCCCTCTGTGCATTCGAAAGACCCGTCCACATTCTTGACCAAACGATATTTAATGAGTTCTCCGTTGTAGAGAAATGAATACCAATAATCCTTCGCTTGGCTATCGACATAAATATCCTGAGCAACACCTCCTTCGCTTGTAACAAGGTGGCATCGCTCTTCCTCTTTGAAGGTCTCGATTCCAATTATGTCCATTTCATTTTCATAGCCGATGGATTCGCCTTCTTTGCACCATTCGAATGGGCTAATAGGAAAATCTGTATAGTCTGGAGAGCTATCAGTTTGACCATTATAAGTGCAACCGGAGATTAGAACAGTCATCGCCAAGACAATTCCAATGAGTAGAAACTTTGATTCCATAGCAAGATTTCCTCTCCGTTGAATATTATCACTCACTGTGTATTGTCAAGCCCTGCCATGTGACATAACTCAATTCCAAGTTTGCCATTTCAACGGCTTCTTGCCAGGTCAAGCTTGTCGTATAGGTATCCTTTACTGTATCGGTTGCTGGCAAAGCAATAAATACAATTTCCGCAGGTTTATCCATGCCCTCAAAGCTTTCAATCACCAAACCAACCAAGTGTTGCATTTCATCAAAAACCGATGCCATGCCGCCATTTATGTCCCATGTGGTGTATTCTATGCGAAATTCATCGCTTTGATAGATTATTGAGGTGACTGCTGGCAGTCCTGTTCCCCTAAAACCGTCTATTTTGGCTTTGACAACCTCTTTTATGTTATCGGGGTTTGGGGATTGATTCGCTATCTGCCCTGTTTGTGTGCAACCACTGATTACGATTATGGCTACCAAAATAACACCAAAAAGCCAATAGTTTCGCTTCATGAGATAGAATTAAACAGTTAGACTTATAAATATTACAAGTATTCTAAATACCTTCTTAATATTCCAAATACTAATAATTAATAGTCAAGGAGCCCTTATGAGTGAGGAAACCTTGACTAAAAGTGTAAAGAAAGTTATACGATGGGGTAAAGGGCTTGCGATTTTTATCACAAAAGAAGCAAAGACCTTCAAATGGGATGACAAAACTTACGTCACGGTCGCAGCAGTCAAAGATGGTAATGTGGAGAAAATCGTAATCAGAAAGGCTCATGTATCTGATTAGTAATTATCCTTCACATTCGTTTTCAGATTTGTGCCAAATGCAAAATTCAAATGGTTTTTGTTGAACTCTTTCATTAAGTTCACAATTCTGGCAATTTATTTGAAATGTGAGTATAATTGGACCTTCAGGTAATAGAGTCGAGTTGCAATTTTCCTCATAAATGCATGTTTTTTGTTTCAAAAAAAGTTCTATCTCCTCTGTGGTTCCCTTAGCTACATTAGATATTGAACCTCCACTGGTTTGTTCAAGTATATCAGAATTTATCAACATTATAGTTAAGGTTTGTGTATCCAAACCACCACTATTCTTAATTTCCAGCTTAACTTTCTCCCCATGAGAAACAAATTCAGCTAAGTCTTGTGCTGGTAATTTCAATTGAGACTGGGGTATCAAGATACTTATTTCCGGTTTATTTGGGGTTATTGAAATTATTTGAGCATTCAGACTAAGAAAAGGTATAGTAACTGCCAGTATAGAAATAAGAATTGGTATTATTTGTTGTTTTGTTATGAGTCCATGATACCAATTATCATATTCAAAAAGTTTACTTTTACCAACTTTTGTTGTATGCAGAGTTTTTCTTAAAGCCATTTTCAAAAAATCTGATTCTGATGGTCTTCTTTTATATTTAATTCCTTTAGAAAACCAAATTCTTCTATCTTTTAACTCTTCGGCAAATATTTTTTCAACTATATCTCTATCCTTTTTAAAAATTATACCATTAGAGACTTCGTCAATCAATTCCTTACCTGTTAATTGTTTTTTATTTAATAATTCGAGTATTTTCCTACGAATTTTCTCAGTCTTCATCTCATTTCACCAGAAACCTGGAAAAGTTTGTTTTTTCTTTCTTTTTGCAGTCTTTTTCTTTATTGTTTTTCTTCTTACAGTCTTCTTTTTCGTTCTGACTGTCTTATATCCGATAATCTCACCAAACATGCCTTTGATTGGAATTTTCTTTGTTTTCTTAGATTTCCTGACTACCTTTGTCTTATCTATTCCGCCAATCATATTTCTGTATACTTTAATTCTCTTCTTGTCATGTATATCATCATGACAATTGGGACATAAAGGCAACAAGTTTGAAGGGCGATTATCACTTGGATTCATGTTTTTGTGGTGTATTCTCAGTCTCGGTCTTTTTAGACCACAAATAGCACATCTTCCTTTATACTTTTCAATAACTTTCTTTCTCTTTTTTGAGTCAACTCGTTCTCTGGGAGGTAATCTATCAGACATTTGTCTCGACATTTTGTCCATACCTCTTGCAAATTCAGATAAAGGATTTTTCCTTCGTGGCATATCAACTACCTGGTAGATGAAAATGAATATGAAGCTCTTTTGGTATCTTATTCAATATGCGTCTCCATTTACTCCTATTACTTTCCAAAAAATCATCACCATCTGCTTTTATCCTAATTACATCTATATTACCGTCAAGGGTTATATGATGCCATTCAACCATCCCTTTATCTTCAAAGTATCTTAGAATCTGCCCTGTTTCAGAATATTGTAGTTTTAGGAAATCTGCTATCTTAAATGAAGATGTTTTATCATTATCTTTGACGAATTGTAGCACCATCAACCGTTTTTCAGATATTTTCATATAAAAAAGTTGATAGTGTAGTTTAAAAATATTCTTTACTTGGGCTTGAAGGAGAAAAGTCGTTAAGTGGCTTAACAACTTCTCAGGGAAAACGAACCGATTTAGGTAAAGAACATATAGGAGCAAGAGAAATAGCTGAATTTTGTCAAAATAGAGTAAAATATTTATAATCCAGAGTCTAATAATATATTGTAACGGTGCGATGGACAACTTCTCAGGCACAGTCCGCATGAATCAACAGGAGGGTTTTCATGGATAATTATTTAATTTGATTATTAAAAACAGTATATGATTGCAATAGGATTAATTCATTATTTCTGGGTTTCTCTTAATTATTTTTGTGATGATGAAGGGGAACATAAGCGTAGTAACCAATGCCATAATAACTAGGCTGGAATACAATTCAATTGATATGATATTGCTTCTGAATGCTATAAGAGCCAGTGCAATTTCTATAGCACCCCTGCTATTCATAGCCCACCCTATCAAATAAAGCTGTTTCCATTTAAAATTTGTGAAAGGTTTTGTTAAAAGGCTACCAGCCAATTTACCGATTATAGCAATTATTATTATGATTGAAATCATCGAGGGGTTCAATATCATGGAACCTATATCTAAATGAAGACCTACAGAAACAAAGAAAAATGGCACTATTGCCCAGATTAGTATATTTTCTGAATCCTTAATTATTCGGTGTTCTCTTCCTATATGCATCTGAACTAAAACCCCTGTGAAGAATGCGACAATTACACCACCTATCAATAGATTATTCAAAAACTGAAATGCATTGAACAGTAATGTTATAAGAATGAATAGGAACAGTCCAAGAATGTCATCAATAATTCCCGCACCAACCATTGCTGACCCAACCCTGGTTCTCAATTTCCCCAAGTCCAGAAGAACCCTAACTTTTGTTGCTTCTGCAGTTATGCTCATGCATATTCCGATTATAAACGATGTCATAACTGGAAATCCTAACATTATAAACGCCGAAAAACCAAGCAGAAGTGGAACTGTTGCAGCAAAAATGGCAATAAATATAGAATCTTTTCTTTCTTTGCAGAGTCTATTCCATGAGCTTTCCATACCAGCCAAAAACATCAAACAAATAAGGGCAATATCACCGAGCCCGAAAAGAAATTGTGTATTTGGTTCAATGAAAAAATCTTTTATTAGAGGAATATCTATTATCAGCCCGCATGAAATTAGTATAACTACCATTGGAATCTTAATTTTTTTGCCTAAAAAAGAAAGTATTGAAGAGAATAACAACACAAAAAGTATTGTAATGATTATATTCATGATTAATTTAATGCTGTCATATCATATAAAATTTAAAAGAGTGCGACAATGCTCACCGCTTGGCACAGTCCGCATGTGTGAGAAGAAGTGTCCGTCGCATGTAATATAATTGGTTTGATGATTAAAAAACCAATTTATATCATCTATCTAATTCTCATTATGGTCGTAAAACCGAGAGATATAAGACGTGAAAAGAAACAAGAATATTCGCAGGCTGAAAGGGACAGCCATAAGCCATGTTATCACATGGATTCTAATGTATGGCTCGGTGCTTTGATGCCTGATAATGAGCGGATGAGAATAAAACATGAGAATTTTCTAAAAGATACCATAAACGACAGGCACAAGACAGTGGGCGCTTCTGTTGTTATAATGGGTGAAATAATAAAGAAGCTTAAGGAGAATCTTGACAAAGACAAAAACGCTTTCTTCACGGCACTTGATTTCTTCGGGAAGCTTATTTTCAAGGGAAAGTTGAAAATACATTCCATTTGTCCGGAAGACAACAGAATAGTTGATGAAATAGTTTCAGAAACAGGAATCCGTGCCGACTTGCCTGAGCTGATAGAGTTGGCTGTAATGATAAGAGAGAAAAGTGGTGTTTTCATTACAATGGAGAAAATCGCTGATAATCAGATATTAAGTGAATATATGAATAAATTTACGATTAGTATAAAGAGGTTTTAATCTAAATGGATCTTGCATCCGGAAGCCTTTATTGAGGCAACTGCCTTCTGGTATGCCTGCTCCAGTTCTTTGTCACGGAATTTCTTTTCTTCCATATTTATTATTTATTAGAAGTCTTTATAAGTTTGCTATATAGCAAATAAGCAAAATCAATAAGCAGGATACCTATCGTCACTGTCCCCGAAGAGACAGTAACAATAGGGATAATAGCATTATAATATTGTTGAAACGTATTTAAAAGCTTGTTTAACGCTCAAAAGAGAATTATAACCCAGCATTACCCTGCCGAAGCAGGGTCACACTGGGGACTTAATACTTATTTATTGTTAGAATGGATATTTAAGCATTATTTCATCTTGAGAGTGTAATATGACTTCTCTCAAAGCATTACTTCTCAACCTTGAACATCTTACCATGTCCTGGAACAACCCAATCAGCTATATCAAGGATTTTCTTTCGGCTTTCCATTAATTCTTCTTTGTTTTTCATATAGGGGTCTTTGTGTTCCATCAGATTTTTCATGTCTGTTTTCTGTTCTTCTTCATCTTCCCATCAAAAGACATCAGCAGCAATAACCACAGTTCCGTGTTCCTTTGTTTTAGCTATAACAGAGCAATGGAACATGTCGTGTCCAGGGGTTTTGATTATTTTGATGTCGGTTCCTGGGACCTTGCCTTCATGCTCACCTATTTCCCCATTAAATGAATAAACGTCACTATTATCCAGAACCTTGGCTTTTTCAAATATTCCTGCAAGAAGTGTGTGGTCTAAGTGATAATGTGTTAAAATTACATAATCTATATCTGATGGGGACAAACCTTCTTTTTTTAAGGCATCCAAAAGCATCTTTCTGTTCATCCCAGGGTCAATGATTATCTTTAATTTTCCTTCGTGGATTAATGTCGTGGTTGATGATGCAAGTTCAACTCCGTTTTCTTCCCTTGCATAACCTTCAACCAGGACTTTGACTTCTGCCATAATATCATATTGTAATTCGTATATTTATTAGTTCCCTGTTAAAACACAGAGTGCGACAGTAGTGACCGCTTAGCACAGTTCGCATCTCTTGCTTCATTGATATGAATTTTCAATTAAATTATCAACGATATCAGACATGCTTTTACCTTGCTTTTGGGCGATATTCTTCAATCTGGCATGATTTTCTTCCCGGATGGATAATGTGACTTTCTTCTCTGCGAACGGGTCTATACCCGTCCTGTCCCATCTTTCAAAGAGGTTAGTCCACTTCTCATCTTCTTTCATCACTTTTCTAATATCCTTTGACAGCATACTCTATCATCCTCGCTATCGTGCCGACATTATCAATCTCCTTCTTTGTCATTTTGGCTATCTGTTTGGCGAGCTCATCTTTTTGCTCGGTATTTAGTTTTATACCATTTTTTAGCAACATAACCCTGGTTATTATGAAAGCCGTTCTTTTGTTGGCATCACTGTATGAATGACCTACGACAAGAGCCCTTACAAGATATGCTATCTGTATGTAGAGACCCCTGCCCTCTCCCTGAGCTATGGCAGTATCCATATTGCTTTCCATGAATGCCCCACCGCCATATTTCTTGTTTATTTCCCTGATTTCTTCAAGGGTAAGATTTATGACTTTTCTTTTCATATTTATTACCCAATTTATTATGTAATATTATGGTTTA